>Ga0316204_10005951_pt1 | contig 19431 bp, 17 predicted proteins | sample 6monrhotite_MG_2_FD_205661 | JGI IMG/M metagenome (GOLD analysis project Ga0316204, IMG submission 205661) | Microbial mat bacterial communities from mineral coupon in-situ incubated in ocean water Damariscotta River, Maine, United States -... | ecosystem: Environmental > Aquatic > Marine >...
ACACCGAACAAGCGTGGATTTACCCGACCCCGACAATCCCATGATAACCAGCATTTCACCGCGGTGAACGTCGATTGAAACATCCTTTACGCCGGCGATGTAGCCTGCGCTGCGAATGTCGTCAAAGCTCATGTCTGGGGACATGGTGCTTAGGAAGCCTTTTGGATCAGCACCAAAAACCTTCCAAACGTTCTGGCATGAAATAACGGGGGCTTCTGTGGACATATCTGGCCTATTTTATTGGATATTTGAGATAAAGTCCCCGCCCAGCCAAAAAAAACTGGACGGGGAAATCGTTCTTAAGCCTTGGTCGTTGGATTAGTTAATCCACGCACCCCAAACAGCTTCGTTCTGGCTCAACCATGCTTCGGCCGCTTCATCAGGCTCCATTTCGTCGATGTCGACGAATTTGGCCATTTCAGCAATCTGTGGGTTGGTGAACGAGATTTTCTGGAGAACACCGTAGGCATCAGGCCATTTGTCTGCCATGCCGTCCCATGCAGCTTTCTTCAGGTAACCCGTTGCTGGGTTGCCGCAGTCATAGAGCGCGTCAGGGTTTGGACCAACGGCTGGGTCTTTGTCACATCCGTCTTCCCAAGCTGGGAATTCAACAAATTCGCCAGGCCAAACAGCTTCAGCAAAGTTCGGTGTCCAGTTGAAGACAACGACAGGGCGCTTGTCAGCTTCTGCTGCGCCGATTTCGGCCCAAAGAGCTGCCGCAGAACCTGCGTTCACAACCTGGAAGTTCATGCCCAAAGCCGCAACGCGTTCTTGACCGTGCTTCAGCCAGTCAACAGGTCCGTCAAGGTAACGACCTTTGTCGCCGGTTTCTGCCGTTGCGAACACAGCCGCACAAGCGTTCAAAGCTTCCCATGACGGAAGACCTGGGCATGCATCTTTTGTCCACATTGGATACCACCAGTCTTCGCGTGTTACCGCGTTGTGGTCACCAGCGTCGTGTAGACCGCCTTTTTCCAAAGCTGCGCGGAAAGATGCGCCAAACGCGCCTTCCCAAACTTCAAGCTCCATTGTGACATCGCCGAGTCGAACTGATTCATAAACAGCTTGGCTGTCTGTTGTTACGTATTCGACGTTTAGGCCCATTTCTTCAAAGATCTGGCCAACAACGTTTGACATAACAATCTGGCTTGACCAGTTGTGAATCGGAATTACGATTGGATCGTCGCTGTCAGCAAGTGCTGCAAGTGGCATAGATGCCAGCACACCAGCTGTGAGTGCAGTTGTAAATTTCTTCATTGTCTTCTCCCATTGAATTGGATGCTTTGCCCAAAACTTTGTGTCGCGGCTTTGCGTCCGCCTGTGGGCTGTCGATTCCCTGTTCGCGTTTCGGGTACAGCCACGTTCACTCTGGCATAGTTTTCCTCTCAATCAAGTTTTTTTCTTACGTGGAATTTTTTTTGCGGGTGTAAATTTTTTTTCCGTGTCGCGTTTTGACCACTCAAAGTCCGATTTCAGAGTAGCCTTTGGGGGTGGTTTCTTCTGAATATGGTTCAAAGGATTATTGTCATGCGTTATTCTGGGCTAAGAATTCTCAAAGAAGCTTTGACGGGACACAAGGGCTGGAAACCTGCGTGGCGCGATCCTGAGCCTCAGGCGGCTTATGACTACATAATCATCGGCGGCGGCGGGCACGGGCTGGCGACCGCATACTATCTGGCCAAGGAATTCAAGCAAAAGAAGATCGCTGTTCTGGAAAAGGGATGGATTGGTGGCGGCAACGTTGGTCGCAATACGACCATCATCCGGTCAAACTACCTGCTTGATGGCAACGAGCCGTTTTATGAGTTTTCGCTTAAGCTTTGGGAAAACCTTGAGCAGGATTTCAACTTCAACGCCATGATCTCGCAGCGCGGGATCCTCAACCTGCTCCATTCGGATGCACAACGTGATGCGTTCATTCGACGTGGGAATGCGATGCTTCTGAATGGGGCTGATGCAGAAATGCTGAGCACAGCGCAGATCAAGAAGCGCTACCCTTTCCTAAACACAGAAGACGCGCGTTTCCCGATCAAAGGCGGACTGGCCCAGCATCGAGGAGGCACCGTTCGTCACGACGCCGTTGCGTGGGGATATGCACGCGGGGCGGATTCGCGCGGTGTCGATATCATCCAGAATTGCGAAGTCACTGGCTTTAAGATCGAAAACGGCACTTGTACTGGCGTCGAAACAACCCGTGGCGACATCCTCGGTAAAAAGGTGGCGAGCGCCGTAGCTGGATCGTCAAGCCGTGTGATGGCGAAGGCCGGAATGCGGTTGCCGATGGAAAGCCATGTCCTGCAGGCCTTTGTGTCCGAGGGCCTCAAGCCGGTGTTGCCGGGTGTCGTCACGTTTGGCGCCGGTCACTTTTATTGCAGCCAGTCTGACAAGGGCGGCTTGGTATTCGGAGGCGATCTGGACGGCTACAATTCCTACGCTCAACGTGGAAACCTGCCGGTTGTCGAAGACGTCTGCGAAGGCGGCATGGCCATTTTCCCGATGCTAGGGCGCGCCAGATTGCTGCGGATGTGGGGGGGGATTATGGATATGTCGATGGATGGATCGCCCATAATTGATCGCACGCACATCGACGGGCTCTATTTTAACGGCGGTTGGTGCTACGGCGGGTTCAAGGCAACGCCGGCGTCCGGCTTTGCATTTGCGCATCTTTTGGCAACTGACACGCCTCATTCTACGGCGACGGCGTATCGATTTGACCGCTTTGAAAAGGGCATGATGATCGACGAAAAAGGGATGGGCGCACAGCCCAATTTGCACTGATGATTATAAACCATCCGCTTCTTGGCCCCCGCGATGCCGCTGAGTTCACCTATCTTGGGGATGCCAAACTGATTGAGCGCCCCGATTGGACATCCAAGACCGCAGCGTCTGAGTTTTACGAGTACCAGTATCTGCGCGACAATCCCGCAGGCCTTCACCGTGAATTGTGGTTCCACGAAGCGGGCGACAGGTCTTGGCTGGTGGTCACGCGCGATACCACGACACATGAAATCACATCGGTCGAACTGGCACGTGACGTTGCGCGCAGTAAGGGGCGAAGCAAATGACCCAAGTTAACCGACTGTCGGGCGGCCAGATTGACCGTGAAAAGACCCTCAATTTCACTTTTGATGGGCAAACCTATTTGGGTCACGATGGCGATACACTTGCGTCAGCACTTTTGGCCAATGGGGTGCGTCTGATGGGGCGCTCGTTCAAGTATCACAGACCACGCGGCGTGTTGACGGCGGGATCCGAAGAACCCAATGCGCTGGTGGAACTGCGCAGCGGCGCATACCAAGAACCGAATACACGGGCGACCGTGGCCGAACTGTTTGACGGTTTAGAGGCCAAAAGCCAAAACCATCTGGGGTCGCTAAAGTACGACCTATTGGCCATCAACGATCGCTTTTCGAATTTCCTAACGGCGGGATTTTATTACAAAACGTTCATGTGGCCCAAAGCCTTTTGGGAAAAAATCTATGAACCGATCATCCGAAGGGCTGCAGGCCTTGGGTCGCTGTCGCTTCTCGATGATCCGGATGTCTATGACAAAGGGTTTCTGCATTGCGATCTTCTTGTCGTCGGGTCCGGCCCATCTGGCTTGATGGCGGCGCTGACGGCTGCGCGATCTGGGGGCGACGTGATCATTGCCGACGAAGATTTCGTTCTAGGCGGTCGCTTGAACAGCGAAACCTTTGAAGTCGCGACTCAGAGCGGCAGTGATTGGGCCACGCACGCCGTGGCAGAGCTTGCATCGATGCCAAACGTCCGCGTCATGGCGCGAACCACGATTATCGGCGCGTTTGATCACGGCATCTTCGGCGCGGTTGAGCGGATTTCAGATCACCAAGCAACCCCCTTAGATGGCAAGCCCAGACAAATCCTGTGGCGCATATATTCCAAGCAGTCCATCGTTGCAGCCGGTGCGCATGAACGTCCGATTGCTTTTGAAAACAACGACCGTCCGGGGATCATGCTTGCGTCCGCTATGCGGTCCTATGCCAATCGCTGGGCTGTGACGGCTGATCAGACCGTCGTCATCTTCACCAACAACACTGACGGCCACCGCACAGCCAACGACCTAACCGCAAAAGGCGTCAGCATCGCAGCGGTGGTTGATACGCGCGCGACGGCACCAACCAGCGACGCGTTTGAAGTATTGGCGGGTGCGCAAATCGTCGACAGTAAAGGACGGTTGGGCGTTACGCAGGCAATTGTTGAGCTGGCCGATGGGTCTCGTCGTGCGATCGATTGCGGTGCGATTGGCGTCAGCGGTGGCTGGAACCCCAACGTGCATCTGACGTGCCACCAACGCGGACGGCCAACGTGGAGAGAGAACATCGCGGCCTTCGTTCCGGCGTCGTCGTTGCAAAACGGCATGCTTGTTGCAGGTGCCGCAGTTGGTGAATTTTCAACAGCCTCGGCGTTCAGGTCCGGCGCCGATCAGGCAAATGTTGCTTTGCAGGCCCTTGGTCTCAAACCGCAATCGGTCGAGCTTCCCCAGACCGAAGATGCCCCCGTTTCAATAACCCCGTTCTGGTACGTCAAGTCCGGCACGGGGCGCGCTTGGATCGATCAGCAAAACGACGTCACCGTCAAAGACATTAAGTTGTCCCATCAAGAGGGCTTCATTTCGGTCGAACACCTGAAACGCTATACCACGCTTGGGATGGCGACGGATCAGGGCAAGACATCCAACATGGGCGGATTGGCCGTCATGGCGGAAATGACGGGCAAAACGATTCCTGAAACCGGAACAACGATTTATCGCCCGCCCTATACGCCCACCGCAATCGGCGTGTTGGCAGGTCGTGCGCGGGGCATGGATTTTCACCCGACGCGCCTTACGCCAAGCCATAAATGGGCAAACGAACAGGGCGCGGTTTTTGTTGAGGTCGGCAATTGGATGCGCGCGCAGTGGTTTCCAAAGGCAGGCGAAACGCATTGGCGTGAAAGCGTGGACCGCGAAGTTCTTGCCACGCGGTCATCGGTCGGCGTTTGCGATGTGACGACGCTCGGGAAGATCGATGTCCAAGGGGCCGACGCTGCTGATTTTCTTAACAAGGTATATTGCAACGGGTTCGCAAAACTTGCTGTCGGGAAAACCCGATATGGCTTGATGCTGCGTGAAGACGGGATTGCAATGGATGACGGCACTGCGGGTCGTCTGGCCGAGGATCATTTTGTTGTAACGACGACCACAGCGAACGCGCTTGGCGTCTATCGCCATATGGAGTTTGCGCATCAATGTCTGTTCCCGGACATGGACGTTCAATTGATTTCCACGACCGAGGCTTGGGCGCAATATGCCATTGCCGGACCAAATTCGCGTAACCTGCTTCAAAAGCTTGTGGATGACGACGTTGACATCTCAAACGACGCCTTTCCCTTTATGGCGTGCGGCAAAATCACAGTGTGCGGGGGCTTGCGCGCCCGACTTTTCCGCATCTCGTTTAGTGGCGAATTGGCTTATGAAATTGCCGTTCCCGCCCATTACGGAGACGCTATGATGCGCAAAATCATTGAGGTCGGTGCCGAATTCGACGTGGTACCGTATGGCACAGAAGCGCTTGGCGTGATGCGGATCGAAAAAGGGCACGCGGCCGGAAATGAGCTGAACGGGACGACGACGGCTGTGAACCTAGGCATGGGTCGGATGGTGTCAAAGAAGAAAGACAGCATTGGATCAACACTGTCAGAACGTCCGGGACTGAACACAGCCGATGCGTTGGTGCAGGTTGGCATAAAGCCGGTTGACCCTAAAGACCCTGTGCCAGCAGGCGCGCATTTGATGAACGCAGATGGGCCTGTGGATGCCGCGAATGATCAGGGGTATGCGACATCGGCCTGTTATTCACCGAATTTGGGGCATCATATCGCCCTCGGGTTTCTGAAGGACGGCGCAAATCGCAAAGGAGAGCGCATGCGTCTCGTCAGCCCGTTGACGGGTATCGAAACCAACGTAGAAATCGTCAGCGCCCATTTCGTTGATCCAGAGGGAGACCGGCTTCGTGCATAATCTTTCACCATCGACGGCCCTTGGCGGACCTGACGCCTTGGTCGAAACCATTGGGAACATGACTGTCAGCGAAGTGCCATTTACAGCACTTGCATCCGTCGCGGCGCGCTTGGGAACCGAGGCTAAAACCAAGACAATACTGGGCGCATACCTTGGCCAAGACACTCCTGCGGTCAACAAATTGGTGCAAGCAGATACAGTGACGTGTTTTTGGACGGGCAGCGATCAGTGGATGATCGCCGCACCGATGCAGACACACGAAGGCATCGCGTCGGACCTTGAAGCGCTACTGGCTGGTAACGCAAGCCTCACGGAACAATCTGGTGGATGGGGCCAGTTCGACGTTTCGGGACCAATGCTAGAGGACATGTTTGAACGCCTATGCGCCTTGCCCATTCGGTCAATGAGGTCAGGCGACGCCAATCGTACGCGGATCGAACAAATCGGTTGTTTTGTTTTGCACTTCGGGGACAGGGTGTCGGTTTTTGGCCCGCGCGCGTCGGCAGCTTCGTTGTTTCACGCCCTTATAACGGCGGCGAAATCCATCGCCTAAGTCGCGGGTAAAGCCACGTTTTCGCGCACGCGAAACATGTTCACCTTGCGTCGGTCTTCTTTGGGATGGATTTGAAATTCGTCGATATAGATGCGGATCATCCGCGAGGTCGACGAATAGCCAACAGCGACCGCGATATCGGTCATATTTGAGCTGGTGTACAAAGCCATCTGGCGCGCGGCATTCATCCTTAGCGACCGATAATATTGGTGCGGGCTTCGGCCAGTCGACTTTTTGAACATCCGTTCAAGGTTGCGCGACGAGGTGCCAACGATCTGGGCAACATCCACTACTTTTACAGGGTCTTCGATGTGGCTTGCAAAAATCTCAACCGATTGACGCACCGCATCGGGCAGCATGTCGCCCGTACTTTGGGACATCACCGTTGGAACCTTTTGGTTCACATCTTTGCTGCGCATCCACGGGTGTTGGAACCAGCACGCAACCTCGGTCGCGATTTCTGACCCTAAGCGCTCTTCGATCAAATGCAGCGAAAGATCAAATCCAGCCGCCGCCCCAGATGCCGTTGCCCGCGTTTCATCGCGTGCAATCACGGCGTCGGTGAATTCGATTTCAGGGAAATCAGCCTCAAACGCGGCCTTGTAGCACCAATGAACCGAGGCCACGTGATCATGCAGCAATCCCGCGCGCGCCAAGGGGAACACGCCACCGCTGACGGCACCAAGAACGACTCCGTGCCTCGCCAGCTTACGAATGGTACCATTGGACGCCACGGGATTCTCAAAACGACTGGTCGGGGCGCTTAGCAAATAGAGATGCTCAATATCTGTGAAATCGGACAATTGGCCGTCGGGGTCAAAGTAGACGTTCGCGCTTGACCGCACACGCTTTCCGTCCTCAGATATGATTTTCCAAGAAAAAGTCTCGGTTCCTGAAATTTCGTTTGCGGCGCGCAAAGGTTCAATCATCGACGTCAGACAGGCCATCGGAAATCCGGGGAAGACGAGAAAGCCAAGATTGGTATTCTTACTGGTATTCATATTATTATGCTATCAGGAAAATTGTACGCTATGCTAGTGCAAGGTGAGTGATTTTGACCACTGTTGCCTATTGCGAAAGACAAAGTAAGAAGAGAAAAACGAAACGAAAGAGACCCATGGCTGCCAGCGTCTTACAACAAAACCCGCATAGGGTGCGCGAAAATCACGAGAAAGTTCTCGAAGTTGCGATCGGGCGCGAAATTCGGGCGTTCCGCAAAAGTCAGGGTACGACGGTGTCGGAACTCTCGGAGAAAACGGGGCTTTCGATCGGGATGTTGTCCAAGATTGAAAACGGCAATACCTCGCCTTCGTTGACCACGCTGCAATTACTGGCAAACGCGCTGAACGTGTCGATGACATCGTTCTTTAGAGGGTTTGAGGAAGACCGGATCGCCGTTCACACCAAATCCGGCGAAGGCGTTGAGCTGGAACGCGAGGGCACGCGCGCTAACCACCAGTACAATTTGCTTGGGCACATCGGTGCAAATTCAAGCGGTGTGATTGTGGAACCGTATCTTATTACGCTGACGGACGAATCCGATATATTCCCAACCTTCCAACATGCCGGGATCGAAACGATCCACATGCTTGAGGGCGAAGTCGACTATCGCCACGGCAACGAAGTTTACACGCTGGAACCAGGTGACACGCTGTTCTTTGATGCGGACGCAGCCCACGGTCCCGAGCTTTTAAAGAAGCTACCGGCGCGTTATTTGTCGATCATCAGCTATCCGCAAAAGAATTAGCCAGAAACCACCCGTTTCTGGATGGATTCTGGCGATTTTGACTACTTTTGTAGTGCGGGTTCCGTGTCTAAATCTGCAAATACGCCGGGGCTGGTTGGCAGCCCATCATCGAACTGGCTTAGGTAATCAAGCATCATCGGACGGTTGTCGATGAAGCCTTTGTAGGTGGCCAATTCTTCTGGAAGATCACGGATTACTCGGTGAAGTCGGCGGCCCCATTTGGGACGCGTCATCAGATCTTGAAAGCTACATAGGTAGCAGCGGATCGGGAAGACCAAGGCATTTGACCGTGGCAATCTGAAAAAAGTCTGCAATTCAACGCGTAAATGCTGCTTGGACCCAAGGTTTTCAGGTGTAAGCGAGGTCTTTTGAATGCCCCATTTGTGGTAGTTTTCAGGGCTAGTGTCCAACAGCGGATTGACCGTCATTGTCCAGTTCAACCGGCGGGCAGGGGCACCTTGCTGGACGTTCAGCAAGAACTTGAGAGCGCGTGTAAAAATCCCCAATTCGTGCGCTTTTGGAACCGGCGCGTGCCATTCAAAGAAGTTCATACCGATGTCGAAATCCAAACTCCAATCCGCTTGGGTTGTGATCATACCAGCGTCCATCCAGAGGTTTTCTTCGCGTTGATCGAGCACGCAGAAATCACCCTGAGCTTGGCGGGTGATGTATTCCATGGGGCCGTACGGCAGGGTTGTCTCGTCCAAGAACACAAAGCTGTCGTCAATTCCTAGCGGTTTGTTGACCCAGCGCCAGTTGTCTTTGTCACGGTGGAGTTCAAACAAGTCAGGATAGTCCTCGGATTTCGACACCATGATCAGTTCGAGTAAATCCCATCCGGCCAGCGTCATATGCGGCAGGGATTGGCAGCGCAACGGGTCGTCCGCCAAAACCATGGCGCGGTCCCTCATTTCAGAGACATAGTGCTCGTCGACGTCAAAGCGCTTTTCGAAGATGGACTCTTTTGGCCCTCCGCGATGCTGTTCCATGTTGACGGAATACATGTAGCTGTCTTCGTGGAATGGAAACGGGAACCTGTTGATGGCCCATTCGCTGTTTTTAAACGAATAATCGTCGCGGAATGTTTCGTCGTTAAACTGGATGGTCATCTATCTAACTCCAATGATGTGCCAATAAACCGGCTGACACATGGCATGATTTTCTTGCCCGAGGCATGTTCTTCATCGTCAAGCCAATGATCGCGATGCACGAATTCACCGTCTGCCGAAACAACATCTGTTTCACACTGTCCGCATGATCCACCACGGCACAAAAACGGCGCCTCAACACCGCAACGTTCGATCGCTTCCAATAGGCTTTCTTGTTCGCCAACGGTGATGACAATGTCCGATTTGCAGAGACGGACTTGGAACGGCTCTCCTGGGGCGGGGGCCAGAAATTCTTCTGAGTGGACACATTCGGTTGGCCAGCCTTGGGCTGAAGCGGTAGCGTGAACCCAGTTGATCATCCCCTTTGGACCGCAAACATAAGCGTGTGTTCCCAGCGGTTGACCGTCCAAAAGCCCCTTAAGATCAATGGCTTGCGACTGGTCGTCAATGTATATTTTGACCTTGTTTGGATACATCTGCGTCAAGTCATCAACGTAGGATCCAAGGCTTTTGGTTTTGACCGAATAGTGCAATTCCCAGTTGCCATTCGACTGTTCCATCTGATGGATCATTGCCAAAAACGGGGTGATACCGATGCCGCCGGCCAGAAACACATGCTTTTTGGCCCGAAGGTCTAAACTGAACAAATTGACCGGATAGGTGATGGTCATGTCATCACCTTGTTGGACATTGCGGTGCATAAACAGCGACCCGCCACGCCCAATGTCGTCGCGGCGCACTGTGATCGCGTAGGTCGAAAGATCACCGGGGCTGGACATCAACGAATAGGGGTTCAGGCGGGTCTTTTCGCCGTCTTTCATTTCAACAACGGTATGGGCACCGCCTGAAAAAGGTGGAAACAACTGGCCGTCGCGACGCTTGAACTCAAAGCGTGTCATCAAATCGTTGACGCGAACCACGGCTGCAACCGTAACGGCTATCTTTTCGGCGCCGGGTTTTGTTTTTTGTGGTGCCGCGCTCATTCGTAGATCCCCTTTTGCTCGGGTACGTTTCCGTGGTCTTCGGCGTCGATGCACACGCCTTGGAAGGCCGCCAGACGTCTTGAATAATGGTCGCGAACGAACAGGTTTAACCCGCAATGCGCGCACACGAATGGATCGGTCTCAACGTCTTCGGTGATACCTTTGCAGTGTACGCACTGCATCCGGCGCGCGGTCGATCCTCGATGCTCGGATTGAATGGCAGTGTGTGGGTAGCCTGCATTCACGGCCTCATTTTGTGCCTGACCCATAAGGCCTTCGCTGCCAGCAAGATAGATTTGCAATCCCATTTTGGCGTCTCTCAGGACATGTCGGATACGCGAAATCGCGGCTTCATATGTTGGACCAACGTATAGCTGCGCCGCACCCAGTTCGGCCAGATCTTCGGCCAATTCGTCTTCGCCCTTGGGGATAAAGATGATGTGGGCAAATTTGGCAATACTCGGGTCTTTTTGGCAGACATCGATCACAGCTTGTGCCCCTTGGGCGTCGGCGATGAACAGATGCGCCGTGCCATTGCGTGGCTCAAGCGTGCCATAGGTTGGTCTGCTTTTGATGCTTGGCGGAAATTCAAACTTTGACATGTCGTTCCCAAAGTAAATGGCGAAAGATCGAGTAGACCTTTCGCCGGTTTCTAAGTTAGCCTTTCTCAGAGCGAACAGATTTGTCCTTGTCGTAGAAGGGCATTTCTTCGGCTGTGGCTGCAAGCTCGGTGCCATTTGGTTGACGGATCGTCAATTTGGTGCCGGGTGTTGCAGCATCAGGTGCGATGCGTGCTATCGCGACACTATAACCATTCAGCTCAGATGAAAGGCCATAGGTGATGACGCCGATGTCTTGACCGTCACGCAGGACGCGCGCGTGCATTTCCATCTGCTCCATGCTGTCGCTCAACTGGACGCCGTAGATTTTGAAACGCTCTTTGCCTTTTGAAGCATAGTGGTTTTCTGCGCCGATAAAGCCTTCTTTGCCGGGGGAGACGGTGAAATCGAGACCAAGTTCCCAAAGCGTATCGCCGCAAGCTTCGTCGTCAAACGGGAAGGTTTCCGAATTGTCGCCCGGATAGAACAGCAGATAGCTTTCGATGCGCAACATATCGAGCGTGCTAAACTGAGTTGGACGCACGCCCATAGGTTTGCCGGCTTCTAGAATACTGTCCCAAATGTGAACGGCGTCTTTTGCGCGGCAGAAGATCTCATAGCCACGCTCGCCCGTATAGCCTGTTCGCGAAATCATAACGTCGCGACCGTAAAGACGGGTTTGCATCAATCCAAAGTAGTTAAGATCGCGGATCGCAGGAATTTCTTGGGCAAGAAGGTCAACGGCGACCGGCCCTTGAAGCGACATGTCATGCAGATCGTCGTCAAACAGAACAGTGCAGTTTTTGCCAGCCGCGACGGCCGTTAGCTGCTCCATTCCCGTGCCTGTGCCATGAACGACCAGCCACGAGTTTACAGCGATGTGGTAGATGATGCAGTCGTCGATAAACTTGCCGTCGCTGTTTAGGATGGACGCATAGGTTGAACGGCCGGGAGCGATTTTTTCGACGTTGCGGGTTGTCACGCGGTCGATCACATAGGCCGCATCTGCGCCCGACACGTGCACTTTTTTAAGACCAGAGACATCCATAAGGCCAGCTTTGGTGCGTATCGCTTCGTAGTCTGATTTTGCACGTTCTGGCGTGTTGTCATAGAACCATGCGGTTCCCATGCCGTTCCAGTCTTCAAGTTCGCCGCCGATTTCAGCGTGTCTGTGCGCTAGTGCAGACGCTCTCCACAAAATAGCCATTCGCAAGTCTCCCAATCGTTTTCTTATTTCTTGTGTATTGAGTATGATTGCTCGGCAAAAATCAACACTCTCAGATAACTTTTTTTCCTCACAGGCAAATATATTTGCAGTGGGCCGTCAAATAATGTGGGGCCGCATCGCTGCGGCCCCACGGATAGTGTCAGAATTTTAAAGCGATTTAGTCGAAACGTTTCGCTTTTTCGGTTTCTGTGCGTTGGCCGACCACCAGAACCAGAACGCAGATCAGGGCAGCAATCAACGTAAAGATGCCCGGCATACTTGTGCCCCAAAGCTGGAACATTGCGCCATCGACGACATCCCAAGTGGCTTGTTCATATGGAAACATTGTTAACTCCTATCTCGCCTTTATTCGGCGGCATTCGGAGCTTTAGGGCCCCATTCTGGATATCCATGGGCAGGCACCTTGACGATATCCATACCAGCGATCTCGGCACCTTCGCGGATACGCAACATGCCAAACATCTTGAGGATGTAAGACACGATGTAGCCAGGGACGAAACCACACAGGAAGAACACGGCTGCACCGATGATTTGGCCAATCAGCGATATCGTTGGCGCGTCGCCTGCGGCACCTTGTAGGGCAGGGTAACCTGACCCCCAAACACCAAGCATGATGACACCATAGAGACCGATTGTTCCATGAACCGTTACCGCCCCAACAGCGTCGTCAATGCCACGTCTCTCAAGCCAGTCTGCACAAGATTTCAGTATGAGACCTGCTGAGAACGCAATGATGAACGTTAAGCCTGGGAAGTAGATGTCCAAGCCAGATGCAGTTGAGATAATACCGGCAAGTGCGCCAGACATCATCCAGAACGGATCGCGGGTAATGACCCAAGCGCCGATAATTCCACCGGCGATAGCCATCAGAATGTTGAACGCGAGCGCCGATAGCGTGATCGGTGTACCGTAGATGGTTGCTGGTTTGTCAGCGAACCAGCTCCAGCCTTCACCGGGAACGATAACGCAGGCCATTAGGAAGCCAAAGAAACCAACGATGATCAACATAAGACCCGTCACAGTCAGTGGCATGTTGTGCCCTGCAATGTGGTTGGCCGTGCCATCCGGATTGAATTTGCCAATCCGTGGGCCAAGGTTGATCAAGACTCCAAGCGCAAAGAAGCCCGCAACAGCGTGGACAAGTCCGGCTGCGCCAAAGTCGTGGACGCCCCATTTTGTGACCATCCAACCGTCAGCGTGCCAACCCCAAGCTGCTGCAACAACCCAAGCGAATGACCCAAGAACAACGGCTAGAATGATAAAGCCGACTGTCTGGATACGTTCGATAACGGCACCCGACATGATCGACGCCGTGGTGGCGGCAAATAGTGCGAAGGCCCCAAAGAATACACCGGATGCTTGATCCGCAATGTTTGGCCCCATGTATTGGGCTGCGTCGCCCCATCCAAGCGCGATTGAGTTGGCATATTCGACACCTGAAATGCCCGCTGGTCCCGGTGCACCCGGAAAGCCTGTCGGGAAACCCCAATAGACCCACCATCCAAAGAAGTAGAATGTTGGGATCATAAAGGCGAAAGCCAAAATGTTTTTGACACCTGAGCTGAGCACGTTCTTTAAACGAGAAGCGCCCATTTCGTAAGCAAGAAATCCCGCGTGAATAATAATCATCAGCGGAATCGTTAAATAGTAAAATGTTTCGGCAAACATCGTGTTGGTGACGGCTGCACCGGCCGATGTAGCCTCAAGTTCGGCGATTTTGGCCGCCAACTCTGCTAGTTGTTCTTCCACAGTAATTGCCCCCTGTTCGAAGCGTTTGGATTATTTGACAGGCGGTTTTTCGCCTGCTGAGTCAGACTGAACCACGCCGACAGCCGTTCTCCTAGAAAAAATTTGCCTTAAGTGAAAATAAGTTTCCTAACAGTTGAGGGGATAGAACTTTGATGCTAGCCTTTGATTCGATCCCGTTACGATGGGCGAACGGATTTTTCAGGGAATTTAAAATGTGTGGAATCGTAGGGTTGTTTCTTAAAGACAAATCTCTTGAGCCAAAGCTCGGGGATATGTTGACGGATATGTTGATCACGATGACAGATCGTGGCCCCGATAGCGCTGGCATCGCCATTTATAGTGAGGAAACAAAAGGTAAGACGAAGCTAACGCTTCAGTCAGATACCCCTGAAACGTCCTTTGATGGGTTGCAAACCCGCTTGGCGACCGCACTTGGCGGACCTGTGACAGTGGCCATCGAAAGCACCCACGCTGTGCTTGAAATCCCGGCCGGGACGACGGCCAAGTGCCGCGCGACGCTTTCTGAAACATCGCCGGAAATTCGCGTTATGAGCCGCGGTGACAGTCTTGAAATTTATAAAGAGGTCGGATTGCCAAAGGACGTGGCTGAGCGCTTCAAGATCGCAAGCATGTCTGGAAGCCACGGAATCGGTCATACGCGCATGGCGACCGAGTCAGCTGTGACGACAATGGGTGCACATCCGTTCAATACTGGGGACGATCAGTGCCTCGTGCACAATGGCTCGCTTTCCAACCACAACTCGCTTCGCCGCAAACTGCGCCGCGAAGGCATTCATATCGAAACCGAAAACGACACCGAAGTTGGCGCCGCGTATCTGACGTGGCAAATGCAAATGGGTGCGACGCTGGGCGAAGCGCTACAAAGCTCGCTTGACGATCTCGATGGATTTTTCACGTTTGTCGTTGGCACGAAGGACGGGTTCGGCGTCGTGCGCGACCCCATCGCCTGTAAGCCAGCTGTGATGGCCGAAACCGATCAATACGTCGCGTTCGGGTCGGAATACCGCGCACTTGTTAACTTGCCAGGTATTGAAAACGCACGCGTTTGGGAGCCTGAGCCCGCGACCGTATACTTTTGGAACCACACGTCGGACGACGCGACATCGGAAAAGGCTGCTTAGAATGCAATCAGTTGATCTACAAACACTCGGCCTGCGCGACATGAACGCAATGCTCCATGAGCAGTCAAACGACACAAATCAGACCGCTTGGGAAATCAACAACCCAAAGGGTGCGCACGCCATTGCCTGTGGTTTGGACGCCCCGATTGAGGTCATTGTGAACGGGTCAACCGGCTACTATTGCGCCGGAATGAACCAGCAAGCGACCGTGAATATCAAGGGTTCAGCCGGCCCCGGTGTCGCTGAAAACATGATGAGCGGCAAAGTCGTGATCGAAGGTGACGCCAGCCAATATGCAGGTGCTACGGGACACGGAGGGCTACTTGTCATCAAGGGCAACGCGTCTTCTCGGTGTGGCATTTCGATGAAAGGCATCAACATCGTCGTCCACGGCAATATCGGCCATATGTCTGCGTTCATGGCGCAATCAGGTAACCTCGTGGTTTGCGGAGACGCGGGCGACGCGTTGGGCGACAGCTGCTATGAGGCACGATTGTTTGTGCGCGGACAGGTTAAAAGCCTTGGGGCTGACTGCGAAAAGAAAGAAATGCGCCCCGAGCACATTGAAATTCTGAAAGAGCTTTTGGCCGAGGCCGGAAGCTCTGCCAAACCAGAAGAATTCTCGCGTTACGGGTCGGCCCGTAACCTATACAACTTTGATATCGACAACGCGGCTGCGTACTAAGGACCAACTCACATGAAAACTGTTGACGAAAATGGTATCCCGCACACGTCGCCTCGGCAGTCTGCTACGTTTACCAACGATATAAATTCCGACATCCGCCGTGCTGCGGCAACCGGCATCTACGACATTCGGGGCGGCGGAGCGAAGCGCAAAGTTCCCTCATTTGACGACCTGCTATTCTTGGGCGCTTCAATCTCGCGTTATCCATTAGAGGGCTACCGCGAAAAATGCGAAACGAACGTCACGATTGGCGGTTTGAACGCGAAAAACCCGATTGAACTTGATATCCCAATCACCATTGCCGGAATGTCATTTGGCGCACTGTCTGGCCCCGCGAAAGAAGCGCTCGGACGAGGTGCGTCAGCCGCGGGAACGTCGACGACAACAGGCGACGGCGGCATGACACCCGAAGAACGCGGGCATTCGACAAAGCTCGTGTATCAATATCTGCCATCGCGTTACGGGATGAACCCGGACGATTTGCGCAAAGCCGATGCGATTGAAATCGTCGTTGGTCAAGGCGCAAAGCCCGGTGGTGGCGGCATGTTGTTGGGTCAGAAAATCAGTGACCGCGTGGCGCATATGCGCAACCTGCCCAAAGGGATCGACCAACGTTCGGCGTGTCGTCACCCCGATTGGACGGGGCCGGATGATCTCGAAATCAAAATCCTAGAGCTGCGTGAAATCACCGGCTGGAAAGTGCCGATTTACGTCAAAGTCGCCGGTGCACGCCCGTATTATGATACGACACTGGCCATCAAAGCGGGCGCGGATGCGGTTGTTCTCGACGGTATGCAGGGGGGTACGGCCGCCACGCAGGATGTGTTCATCGAACACGTTGGCCAGCCGACTTTGGCCATTGTCCGCCCAGCGGTCCAAGCCCTGCAAGACCTTGGCATGCACCGCAAAGTACAGCTGATCCTATCGGGTGGCATCCGGTCTGGCGCGGACGTTGCAAAAGCTATGGCGCTTGGGGCTGACGCTGTCGCTATCGGCACCGCCGCCTTGATTGCGCTCGGCGACAATGATCCACGCTGGGAAAGCGAATACAACGCGCTTGGCACCACGACAGGTGCCTATGACGATTGGCACGAAGGCAAAGATCCCGCAGGCATTACCACCCAGGATCCTGAGCTGATGAAGCGTTTTGACCCGATCGAAGGCGGACGTCGCTTGCGTAACTACCTTAAGGTTATGACGCTAGAGGCGCAGACGATTGCGCGCGCTTGTGGCAAAAATCACCTTCACAATCTTGAGCCGGAAGACTTGGTTGCTTTGACAGTTGAAGCGGCTGCAATGGCAAGGGTGCCGCTTTCTGGAACCGATTGGTATCCGGGCAAGCCGGGGTCTGGCTACTGAATACAACTTCAAGGCGTGGCTTTCGAATGGTCGTGCCTTTTTCAACTCATAGAACGACAGGGATATAAAATGGCTACTGATCTAGCGAAATTCGCTGAGGAAAACGGCGTAAAATACTTCATGATTTCGTTTACCGACCTGTTTGGCGGCCAACGTGCAAAACTGGTTCCCGCCGTCGCAATCGCAGACATGCAAGAAGACGGAGCCGGATTTGCGGGGTTTGCCACTTGGCTAGACCTAACGCCTGCGCACCCCGACATGTTGGCTGTCCCGGATCCTGAAGCGGTCATTATTCTGCCTTGGAACAAAGAAATCGCATGGGTGCCCGGCAACTGTGTGATGGAAAACGAACCCGTCGCACAAGCGCCGCGCAACGTTTTGCGCCGCCTGATCGATGAAGCCGCAGACATGGGTATGCACGTCAAAACCGGCATCGAGGCCGAGTTTTTCCTTCTTACGCCATCTGGCGACCAGATTTCGGATGCCTTCGATACGGCTGAGAAACCCTGCTACGACCAGCAAGCCTTTATGCGTCGCTTGGACATCATTCGCGAAATCAGCGATTACATGCTTGAGATGGGATGGAAGCCCTACCAAAACGACCACGAAGACGCGAATGGTCAGTGGGAAATGAACTGGGAATTTGATGATGCATTGGCCACGGCTGATAAACACAGTTTCTTTAAGTTCATGGTCAAAACGGTTGCCGAAAAGCATGGGTATCGTGCAACATTTATGCCAAAGCCGATTGAGGGTCTGACGGGGAATGGGTGTCATGCGCATATCTCGGTTTGGGACGCACCAGGGGCCGCATCAAAGGTCAACGTATTTGCCGGTGAAGGCGAAGGCCAGACGGGCGAAGTGGGTCTGTCCGAGCGTGGCAAACATTTCCTCGGCGGGATCATGAAGCACGCCAGCGCGCTTGCAGCGATCACCAATCCGACGGTGAACAGCTATAAGCGTATCAATGCGCCGCGCACGTCGTCAGGGGCAACTTGGGCGCCAAACACGGTGACGTGGACGGGTAATAACCGCACACACATGGTCCGCGTTCCGGGGCCGGGACGGTTTGAACTTCGCTTGCCTGATGGGGCCGTAAACCCCTACCTTTTGCAGGCCGTGATAATTGCCGCCGGTCTTTCAGGCATCCGCTCAGAGGCTGATCCCGGCAAGCGCCACGACATCGACATGTACGCCGAAGGTCACAAGGTTCGCGGTGCGCCAAAGCTGCCGCTAAACATGCTGGATGCGATGCGCGAATATGACAAAGACAAAGTCTTGAAAGCATCAATGGGCGAAGAATTTTCGGCGGCTTATCTCAAAATGAAGATGCAGGAATGGAATGCGTTCGTTTCTCACTTCAGCTCTTGGGAAAAAGCCAACACACTTGACATCTAACACCAATAAAAACTTTAAAAGGGGCTCTCCATGCCAAAAAGAATAGCTATCCTTGGTGCTGGTCCTTCGGGATTGGCTCAAATGCGCGCCTTCCAATCCGCCCAGTCAAACGGCGAAGACATTCCCGAAATTGTTTGCTTTGAAAAGCAATCTGATTGGGGCGGACTTTGGAATTATACTTGGCGCACAGGGCTAGACGAATTTGGTGAGCCGGTGCACGGATCGATGTACCGCTATCTTTGGTCAAACGGACCGAAAGAGGGTCTGGAATTTGCGGACTATAGTTTTGAAGAACACTTCGGCAAGCAAATCGCCAGCTATCCGCCTCGGGCTGTGTTGTTTGACTACATTCAGGGACGCGTCGAAAAGGCTGGCATCCGCGATTGGATACGCTTTAGTACGGCGGTAAGATGGGTCGAAAAAACCGAAAACGGCTTTGCTGTGACGGTCTGCGATCTTCCCAACAATCACACGTACACCGAAGAATTCGACCACGTCGTTGTGTGCACTGGACACTTTAGCACGCCAAACGTCCCTTATTTTAAAGGCTTTGAATCGTTCAAAGGCCGTGTGCTGCATGCCCATGATTTCCGCGACGCGATGGAGTTCAAAGACAAGGACATCCTGATTGTAGGTACAAGTTATTCGGCCGAAGACATTGGATCGCAGTGCTGGAAGTACGGCGCTAAATCCATCACCGTCAGTCACCGAACGGCTGCGATGGGGTTCGATTGGCCTGACAATTGGCAAGAAGTTCCGTTGTTGACGCACATCGATGGCAACACTGCCCATTTTAAAGACGGCACAACAAAAGATGTCGACGCGGTCATTCTGTGTACCGGTTACAAACACCACTTTTC
>Ga0316204_10005952_pt1 | contig 19429 bp, 15 predicted proteins | sample 6monrhotite_MG_2_FD_205661 | JGI IMG/M metagenome (GOLD analysis project Ga0316204, IMG submission 205661) | Microbial mat bacterial communities from mineral coupon in-situ incubated in ocean water Damariscotta River, Maine, United States -... | ecosystem: Environmental > Aquatic > Marine >...
TTACGGACCAATGGGAGCGGCGGGGATGTCCACATCCGATTTATTCGGCAAACAATTGCACAGGGCGGACCGCGTGTTGGCGGTTGTCGAAAACGGCCTTAACTTTTTTGCCGGTTCTATCGTCTTCGCCTTGATGTTCCTTGGCGTGATCCAGATTTTCCTGCGTGTTGTCTTCCGCGATCCCATTTATGGTTATATCGATATCGTCGAACTTTCCATGGTCGGCTTCGCGGTATTGTCCATTTCGTTCGTCCAGCGGGTTGGCGGTCACGTCCGTATGGAAATACTGGTGACCCTGCTGAAGGGACGCTTGCTGTGGTTGGCCGAAGTCATCGGCACGGCCCTTGCCATCTTCATCATCGCCATTTTGATCAAGTATTCCTATACGCATTTTGGCCGCGCATACAGTTTCGGTGACAGCACCATTGATATTGAATTGCCGACCTGGCCGGCCAAGCTGCTCATACCGTTCGCTTTGAGCATTTTGCTGGTGCGTTTGGCGATCCAGTTTTTTGGCTACCTTCGCCTGATGGTTAACCCGGATCTCGCTCCAATTGGCGTTCCTCTGGTCAAGAACGTCGAAGAACAGGCCGAAGAAGAAATCCTGCATGCCGAGGAAGACATTGTCCAAGAGCACCTTAGCAAAGCGGAAAGGGGGGACTGAGAATGTTTCCTGAATTGGACAATACAACAATCGGCATCATGGGCGTTGGCCTGCTGATCGTCATGGTTTTTGCCGGTGTGCGGGTGTATGTGGCGGCTGGTCTGACAGGGTTTCTTGGCCTGATGGCGCTTAAGGGCTGGAATGTGGCGGCGGCGATTGCCGGGACCATTCCTCATTCCAAAACGGTGACCTATCCACTGTCGGTGCTGCCTTTGTTTATCCTGATCGGCTTTCTGGCTTTTTATGCGGGGCTGACTTCGCGCCTGTTTGAAGCGGCTAAACGCTGGTTTGGCTGGGTGCCGGGCGGGCTGGCTGTTTCGACGGTATTTGCCACGGCCGGGTTTGCCGCCGTGTCCGGGGCGTCGACTGCGACCGCTGCAGTTTTCTCCCGCGTCGCCATCCCCGACATGCTCAAAAGCAATTACGACAGGCGTCTGACCGCCGGGGTCATTGCCGCCGGTGGCACACTGGCGTCGCTCATTCCGCCTTCGGCGATCCTGGTGATTTACGCCATCATTGTCGAACAATCCGTCGGCAAGTTGTTGCTTGCGGGTTTCCTTCCTGGTCTCGCCTCGGCGCTTATCTACGTTGCGCTGATTGTTGGCATGTGCGTTGTCAAACCTGAATTGGGCAAGCCCATCGGCGGCTTTACATGGCGCGAACGCTTTGAAAGCCTGCCTGGTACATTGCCGATCTTCATGGTTGTCGGCATCATCTTTGGTGCCATGTATTCCGGTTCTGCGACGCCGACGGAAGCCGGTGCGCTGGGGGCCATGATTGTTTTCATTTTCTATATCTATCGGGCAGTCCGAGAGAAAGCAGTTCGGCAGATCCGCGGTAAACTGCACGAAGCAATCGTTGAAACGGCCAAGTTGACAGTGATGATTTTCACCCTGATCTGGGGGGTTTTCCTGTTTGTTCGTTTCCTGGGATTCGCGGGCCTGCCTGAAACCTTCTCGAACTGGGTGGTGCACCTGGATGTGGCACCGATCGTCATCATGATCTGTATCCTGCTGGCCTATGCCGTGCTGGGTATGTTCATGGATGCCATCGGCATGCTGATCCTGACCTTGCCGGTGGTCTATCCGGCGGTGATCGCGCTGGGGTACGACCCCATCTGGTTTGGTATCATTGTCGTCAAGATGGCGGAAATTTGCCTCATAACGCCACCGATCGGCCTTAACTGTTTCATTGTGGCCGGCGTTTCGCGCGACCTGAAAGATGAAAAAGGCAAGTCTTTGGCCATCCCCCTGCAGGATGTGTTCAGGGGCATTGGGCCGTTTTTTGTTGCCGATGTTATTACCGTCGGTGTGTTGCTGGCCTTCCCGCAGGTTGTCCTGTGGCTGCCAAGCTTGATGGACTAACCGACCGATGAAGATGCAGGCGTGCTGGTATGAAAAGTGTGGCCCGGCGCGCGAGGTCTTGCAAGTCGGCCCGGTGGACCGCCCCCAACCGGGACCCGGCGAGGTTCTGGTGCAGGTTCACGTATCCGGCGTCAATCCTACTGATATCAAACGACGTTCTGGTGCCAGGGGGGCCTTGCCCTTTGCGCGCATGACGCCGGGCTATGACGGCGCCGGTATTATCGAAGCCGTCGGCGACGGCGTTGCCGCATCGCGGATCGGCGAGCGGGTCTGGGTGTGGGAAGCGGCGCACCAGCGGGCAGGCGGTTCGGCCGCGGAATATCTTGTCGTTACCGGCAATCGGGCGATGCCGTTACCCGCAACGACTCCCTTCATTGATGGTGCGTGCCTGGGTGTGCCGGCAATGACGGCGTGTCGTGGACTTATGCTGGGCGGCAACCTGGCGGGCCAAACCATCATTGTCACCGGCGGTGCCGGAGCCGTTGGAAATTACGCCATTCAATTGGCCAAGCGCCTGGGGGCCACGGTCATTGCGACGGCCCGGGATGACGAAAAAGCGAGCGATGCCAGGCGCGCAGGCGCGGATCATATCTGTGGCCTTGATCCAAAGGGCCTGGGCGACCTGGCCCTGGACGTAACAGACGGCAAGGGCGTGGCCCATATGCTGGATGTGGATTTAGGCGCGCATTTAAGCGAGGCCTGGCGGTTCATTGCTGAAAACGGCTCGTTGGCATCCTATGGCACGCAAAGCGACCCTGCTCCCATATTTCCATTCCCGCAATATATGTATCGCAATATTTCGCTGCATGGCATGGCGATTTTCAACATTCCCGACGCCGCGAAATTGTCGACTGCAGCCATCGTTCAAAAGGCGTTGGAAGAAGGCGACCTGTTCAGTCGCATCGATGGAAATTATCCCCTGGAAAACATCGCAGCGGCCCATGAACGCCAGGAGTCGGGGTTGGCGCGGGGTAAAATCCTGATTGACCTTGTCAGTCCTTAAAGCGTGCTGAATATGCCCAGCAAGACGACGATCATGACATAGGCCACCACCGAAAAAGCACCGTTCCAGTGCCACGACAGAACCCGTCCGGGAATGCCGGTTGTTCGGGCGAGGACCAGCGAACTGGCGCTGAAGGGGGACCCCGTAAGATTGAGGGTCCAGCCAAGCACCAGGGAAAGGCCAAGCAACGTGGGGTCAACGTCCAGTCCAGGCGTGGCATTGAGAATGCTGCCGAGGAACGTGACCGTGAAGATGGGAGGAAGCCCCATGTTGGAGACCACCGGGATGACGGCGGCAACCAGGGCATACAGTATAAATGGCGCGATGGTGGCCAGTCCCAGGACCGTCGCCAGGGTCTCGATCGGAACCAGGTGGGCGCAAACCAGGCCCATATAGCCCGCACTTGCGAGCGTCAGGGCTTCGGGCGAACTGTCGGGTATGGATGATCCGGCAATAGATCGCAGTCGCTCGCCCGTCGCGGCCAGTTGGTCGCGCCCGTTTTGAATCCAGATCCAGCCCACAGTGACCAGCGGGGCGGCCAGCATCATCGCCGGAACCGTTTTCACGCCTGATAGCAGGATCGCCCCAAGGGCCAATCCGGCCAGGCTGGCGCAGACACCCCCAAAGCGGAAAAAATCGGTGCGTGGGAAAGCATTTTCCTGTTCTTCGGGCAAGGCCCCTTGCGCCAGCAGTCGGGCGCGGGTATGACGCCAGCGGATGCGGTCTTCCCCCCAACCCACGATCAACAGGGCGACCGCTACGGCCCCCCCCATGGCAGCCATTTTAAGGGTATCCACATGAGCAATCACGGTAGGGATTGTCGCCTGGGTAACAGCCGTTGGCGCCCAGGCGATGAACGAGGAAAATCCCCGGTTGAGTGCGCTGATCTGTCGTTGTTCGCGAATGGCCGAAATTGTCGGGTTATCGCCCGATGTTGCCTTGATACCGCGTTGCAGCAGGGGGCCGAGCAGGCTGAGAGCGCCAAAATTGAAGATGATGCCAAGCGCATGCCCGCCCAAATGGGTCGACAGGTAGCGCCGTCCGGGTGGTTGCCTGCTTAAATATCGTCCCAGGTTAAGAACCGATTCTGACGTTGTCGCCCCGTCGCGCAACAGGGCCAGTAAAATCATGAACGAAGCCAGGAAAGCGGCTTTGCCCAAGGCCGCACCGGTCAGGGCTGCGGCATCGGGCTTGAAACTGAAGGCCGCAAGGGTGACCAGAACCGCCAAACCCAGCAATGTGCGTTCGCGCAATTTAAATCGCGGTTGACCGAATACGGCAAACACCAGCAGGGCGGCAACGGCACCCTTTTCCGCCCAGGACTGCGCGCTGAAAATATTCACCAGAACGAAGATGCACATAACGATCAAACTGGCCGCCGTCAGGCCATTGGCCATGCGGCCCATGATTGTGCGGCTGTCGCGGGGCTTGCGAGAAGGGTCGATCATGGCATTGATATAACGGTATATAAGCAAGAAGGTCACGTTTATAACCAAAGCACGGTTTAATTGTTTTCAAGACCTGAATAACGGAGCTCGCGGTGGTCAGGGATCAAAAAGTTTATGTCATCGGTGCCGGTTTGATCGGGGCCAGTTGGACGGCAATATTTATCTTTCACGGCTGGTCGGTGCATGTGGTTGACCCGGCACAGGATGCTCTTGAAAAACTGCAACCTGCCGTTTCCCAGGCGTTGCTCGCCCTTCGTGCGGTCACGCCCAAGGCCCCGGCCGACCTTGGCGAAATCACCGTATCGCCTGAATTGCCCGATCAAATGACCGACGCCGCCTGGGTTCAGGAAAACGGGCCCGAAGATCTGGCCTGGAAGCGCGCTGTGCTGGCCGACATAGATCGCCGCACGCCGAGCAACGTGGTCATCGCCAGCAGCACATCTTCATTGCTGGCCAGCGACATGCAGATAGATTGCGAACGAGCGGAACGGGTGCTGGTTGCCCATCCATTCAATCCACCGCACCTGATCCCGTTAGTCGAGGTCGTGCCGGGAGCCAAAACAGCATCCTGGGCCGTAGACGCGGCCATGGAATTTTATGCGCGTCTGGGTAAAAAACCGGTCCGGGTAAAAAAGGAAGTGCCCGGTCATCTGGCCAATCGGCTGGCTTCGGCCGTTTACCGCGAGGCGGTCCACATGGTTGGCGAAGGTATAGCCGACGTCGCCGACATCGATGCCGCTATGGCCTATGGACCGGGCCTGCGGTGGGCGATCATGGGGCCACACATGACCTATCATCTGGGCGGCGGCGAAGGCGGAATAGCCCAGTATCTGGAACATCTGGGCGATAGTCAGGAAGAACGCTGGAAACACCTTGGCAACACACCTTTAAGCCAGGACGTTCGGCAAAAAATCATAGCCGGCGTGCTGGAAGAAGCCGGTGGGCGAACCCTGAACGACCTCGCCGCCGAGCGCGATATCTGTTTGGTCGAACTGTTGAAGGTTTTTGCCAGCAACCGCACGTGACCGCACCGTATTGACAGCAGGCCGGCAAACTTTCATGTAAGGGATATGAAAAACGGTCCCCCGATCTTATGTGTGGGCGGTATGCACTTTGATTGCCTCGCTCAAAGCCTTGCCCCATTTCATATGAAAGCGTCGAACCCCGTGCGGTACACCCGCGTGGCGGGCGGCGTGGCGCACAATGTTGCGTGCGATCTGGTGGGGCTGGGTACGCCTTCTTCTTTGTTGTCGCTTGTCGGTGATGATGCCGATGGTGATGCGATCCTTAAGGATACCAAACAGCGGGGTGTCGATCTGGCACTGGTATCACAATTGCCATCGGTCACCACGGCAAGTTATACGGCGGTGCTCGATACGGATGGTGAGCTGGCAGTCGGCCTGTCGGATACAGAAACCTACAATTTGATGACGCCTGAATTCCTGACACCTGACCGGGGGGCGGTACAGGCGCATCAAACGCTCGTTGTCGATGCCAACCTGCCTGCCGAAAGCCTTGAATGGTTAGGTAAAAACAAGGGGCAGGCCCGTTTGTTCGCGGCCCCTGTGTCCCCATCGAAGGCTTTGCGCTGGAAGCGAGCGATCAGGCATGTTGATGTTTTCATCGGCAATGAACGTGAAGCCGATCAACTGACGGGGGTGCCGGTGAAAACCGTGAAAGACGCCCTGAATGCGGCGCGGGCGCTTCGGGGGCAGGGCCCACAAGTGGTTGTCGTGACTTTGGGTCCGCAGGGTGCGGTGATCAGCGGGCCTGATTTGGAGGCGCACTTTTCGATCCCCGAAACCAACGTGGTAGACGTGAATGGCGCGGGAGATGCCTTCTTTTCTGGTTTCACCAGTGCTGTGAACGCGGATCTGTCCCTTGCGGAAGCCATGGCTCTCGGCATCGCGACGGCCAGCATAATGGCTGAAGTGCCGGGGCCGATTTGGCATGGGTTAACGGCGGGGCTGGTCAATACCCGCCTTGAGTCGGTACCCCCTTACAATAATTTGTTTTGAAAAAGGTTTGAACGGGATGAATTTTGCAAGCTATCTGGACATGTCGCCTGCAGTAAAGATTGCGCTGGATGAAGGCAGCCCCGTGGTTGCCCTGGAATCAACGATCATTTCGCATGGCCTGCCTTTCCCAATGAATCGGGAACTGGCGCTGGAACTGGAAGAAACGATCCGCGAGGAAGGTGCCACGCCTGCGACCATTGGCATTTGTGGGGGGCGTATCAAGATTGGAATGAACGCCAGCGAAATCGAAAACTTCGCGGACGGGTCCGGGATTGCCAAAGTCAGCCGGCGGGATTTCGCCAGCATCGTGGCCCTGGGGCGCGATGGTGCGACCACGGTTTCGGGAACCATGATCGCCGCCCAAATGGTGGGCATCAGGCTTTTTGCGACGGGCGGTATCGGCGGCGTCCACCGGGGGGCCGAAGACAGCATGGATATTTCAGCCGATCTTCTGGAATTGGCGCAAACCCGCGTCGCCGTGGTGTGTGCCGGTGCCAAATCCATCCTGGATTTACCAAAAACGCTGGAAGTCCTTGAAACCAACGGCGTTCCCGTGTTGGGGTTCCAGGCCGACGCTTTTCCCGCGTTCCATACGATGGACAGCGGCTTGCCCGTTGATATGAACGTGGGAAGGCCTGAAGATATCGCCACCATATTGAAGGCGCGCGAAGACCTGGGGCTTAAAGGCGGCGAAATCATCGCCAACCCGATCCCCGCTGCCTTCGCCATGGATAAGGCGGAAGTCGATGGCTGGATTGATACCGCCCTTGCCCAGGCAAAGACCGAGGGCATTGCCGGCAAAGCGACGACCCCTTACCTGCTTGCAAAAATAGCAGAGCTGAGCGAAGGCCGCACCATCACCGCGAACAAGGCATTGGTGCTTAACAATGCCCGGCTGGCCGCAAAAATTGCCGTTTCCTATTCTTCATAGTAGCCAAGGAAGGCAAAACCATCTTTCAGGGCTGTGATTTTAGATGCCATCTTGAAATGTGTTGCAATATGATGCCCTGGCTCTCATCTAAATGCGATCAAAACGGTGTCGAGCAATCGGTGGTCGTAAACTGATAGCTTGGCATGTTAATTCGTGTATTGATCGCAACTCTTTAATGCAAGGGCTGATGGCGTTGAAATGGGGCCGGATGTTTGTGTGCAGCAAAGATTTACTGCCCTTTGCAGGACCTTGGTAGATTGGGCCGATATTGAAAAATTTTGGAAATATTTTGGAAATATATGTGGAATTATGCCCCTTTCGTTTGTTCTCGAGTTTCAACGCAAGATAAGCAAAACGGTTTTCTTTGCGATGGTCATGTGTGTGGCTGTCGCGGGGATCTGTTCGACGGCCAAGGCTGAAACGGTTTATTCGTTCGGCGTTGTGCCGCAGTTTGAGCCGCGAAAGCTGGCGTCTATATGGTTGCCCGTTTTGGAAAAATTGGAAAAAAAGACAGGCCTTAAATTCAAAATGGTCGGGTCTCCCAGAATACCCGACTTTGAATTGTCATTTACAAACAATGAATTCGATTTTGCGTACATGAACCCGTATCATGCAATGTTGGCGGCATCCGGTGGCGGGTATGTGCCTCTCGTCAAGGATGCAAACCGAAAGCTATTTGGTGTTTTGGTTGTTCGTAAGGATGACGCCATAAAGGATGTGTCTGAACTTAAGCCCGGCACGGAAATCGCCTTTCCGTCGCCGAACGCTTTGGGGGCTTCGTTATTGATGAGGGCCGACCTGGGCAAAAAGTTCGGGCTTGAATTCACGCCCGTTTACGTCCAGACCCATTCGTCCGTTTATCTGCAGGTTGTCCTTGGCAAAATGCGGGCCGGTGGTGGTGTGATGGGGTCGCTTAAGGGCCAAAAGCCCGAAATACAAAAACATCTTCGGGTCTTGTATGAAACCCGCCGAATGTCCCCGCACCCGGTGATGGCGCATTCACGTGTTCCCGCTGACCATAGAGAACGTGTGCGGCAGGCTTTCATTGAAATCGGTCAAACCGATGAAGGGCGCAAGCTGCTCTCGGGCATTCCCATGAACAAAGTCGCACCGGCTGCCATCGAGGACTATATGTCCCTGGCAGATTGGGGGCTAGAAGAATATTACGTCAAACAATAGGTAAAACCCCGCCTGTTTCCATACCCCTATTGCAAATGAATGACGAAGATACTTGAAGGCTTCCTGATGTCGTTGCGGTTAAAAATCATTTCCCTGACAGGTTTCATCGTCTTGTTGACGGCGATCTATGTTGTGTCCTTCTGGCTGCCGAAGTCCCTTCAGATTTCTGAAGACAATCTTGTCGATGCAACGCAAAAGGAATTGAGCATTGTTGCCGAAGGACTGATTACGCCGCTGCTTCAAAATCAGCTGGCGACAATTCATGAAAGTCTGGATGCCCTGCGCACAGAATTTCCAGAATGGGTCAGCCTGGAACTTTATGATCAAAAGGGCGATCTTGTTTATCCGTTGATGAAGACGGAACAGCGAGAAGGTAAATATTATCGCTCACTCTCCCGGGCCATCAAAATTCGAAATTCCAACCTTGCGACAATCGCGGTTACCGTCGATTTAGGTCCGCAACTCCAAATATTTCAAAAACAGACAAACGAACTTTTCGGGCTTCTTGCTGTTGGGCTCATCCTGGGGCTCGCCGGTATCATCGGGTTTATTGATTTTTATATCCGAAAGCCTGTTCATGAACTCGCCCATGCGGCTGAAGAACTTGCGAAAGAAAATTACTCGGTCAATTTGCCCAAAGTAAAAAATGACGAGATCGGCAGGCTGATCAACAAGTTCTCCATCATGCGTAGCGGCATTCAATATAGTGCTGAAAAACTTTTGCAAAGTGAACAACAGCTCCGGGATTTTGGGGCTTCTGCATCGGACTGGTATTGGGAAATGGATGAAAACCTGCGGTTTTCATATTTTTCAGATAGCTTCACCGGTGTCACGGGTGTCTCGCAGGACTATCTTTTGGGAAAAACGCGCCAGGAAAGTGGCAATCCCGGTATAGAGCCGGAACGTTGGCAGAACCATCTCGATATATTGGCCGATCACCAGCCGTTCAGAAACTTCATTCATCCCCGGACTCAAGCCGATGGCTCGGTCGTGTGGTTGTCGATCAACGGCAAGCCGGTGTTTGATCCTGATGGCAGTTTTCGGGGCTACCGCGGCACCGGCCTTGATGTGACGGAAGTCAAGAACACTGAAAATGAACTGGTGCAGGCTAAAACTGAAGCCGAAGACGCGAACAAAGCCAAGTCTGAATTCCTGTCATCCATGAGCCATGAACTGCGAACACCCATGAATGCTATCCTGGGGTTTACCCAGATGCTCGAGTTGAACTCCGAAGAGCCCTTAAGCGAAACTCAACAGAGCTGCGTCAAACACATCATGACCGGCGGTGTTCATCTGTTGGGATTGATTGACCAGGTGCTCGACCTGGCCAAAATTGAAACCGGGAAGCTGAATATTTCCTTCGAAGAGGTCCGGCTTGACGAGGTCTATCAGGAGTGCAAAACACTGATAGACAGAAGCGCTGCGGACAGAGGTATACGGATCGAAAGTGACCTTGGAGTCGCCAACAGCATCAACGCGGACTACACACGTTTCAAACAGGTTTTGCTGAATTTCCTGTCCAACTCCGTCAAATATAACAGCGACGGAGGGCTTATCAGGTTGGCCTGCGAGAGTGCTCCTGAGGGCATGCTTCGGATATCCGTCAGTGATACCGGACCGGGCATCCCCAAGGAAGACCAGGCCGGTTTGTTCGAGCCCTTTAACCGGCTTGGCAGGGAAGCGTCGGAAATTGAAGGGACCGGTATTGGCCTGACCATCACCAAACAATTGGTCGAAGCCATGAATGGTCGTATCGGTTTTGAAAGTGATGTCGGGAAAGGTTCGACTTTCTGGGTGGAATTCCCGGAGATGGAAAACACGCTCGCCAGCTATGAAGATGGTGGCGTCGCGTTGAAACAGGACGAGCCGCTGGATCATCAGCCTCTCGAAGCCAAGGTTCTTTACGTCGAGGACAATCCTGCCAACCGGCAGTTGATGGAGGTGGTCATTGATAAAATTAGCGGCGTAACACTGATCTGCGCCCCGGATGCTGAATTGGGGATCTCCATGGCCGAAGATCAGAAGCCAGACCTGATTCTGATGGACATCAACTTACCGGGAATGGATGGTATTGCCGCCAAAAAAGTCCTGGACGGGATGGATGCAACGAAAAACATTCCCGTTATCGCCATCAGTGCCGCCGCTATGGAAAACGATGTTAAAAGGGGGGCTGAAGCGGGGTTTAAAACCTACCTGACGAAGCCGTTTGATGTGCAGAATCTCGTCGAAGTCATTAAAAAAGAACTCGTTGCGTCGAGTTCGGCATCAGGAATGTAATTTATCTTTCGTGGCGTATTCTGATGGATGAAATTTCGTTCAGTTCGGGACGATACCTTGGCCGACCCCTTTTTTCTTGCCGTTAACCATGCGACAATTCCAGATCGCATTTTGGCATAATTCTTAAACGTGGTTGTCTTGCAACGGGGGTTGCCTTAATTCTCTTGTGCCATTGGGGAAGGAAGTCAGGGGAAGATGGATTTCGGAATTGTTCCAATTGATGAAGCCGAAGGCGCTATTTTGGCGCATACGTTCAGGATCCCTTCTGGCCGAATCTTAAAAGGGCATATCGTCTCAAGCGATGATGTCGCGCGTTTTCGCGATGCCGGGGTCAAGACGATCATGGTCGCCCGGTCCGGGCGCGCTGATTTATCTGAAGGGGTTGCGGCGCGCAGGCTGGCAACGGCGGTTGGCGGCCGTGGCATCAGCCTTGAAGAAGCGGTTGGCGGGCGCGTCAACCTGATGGCGCGCGACTATGGCCTGCTGGTTTATGACCGTGATCGGCTGGATGCTTTAAACACCGTCGATGAATCCCTGACGCTGGCGGCACTGCCGCCGTTCGCCGTGGTCGAACCGGGCCAGATGGTGGGTACGGTCAAGGTTATTCCGTTTGCCGTCTCAGGCACTGTTTTACAAGCCGCCGAACACTGCGCCGAATTGCTCAACTTTGATGTGAAGGTCGCTCAAAGCCTTGACGTCGGCTTGATTCAGACGACCCTTCCCGGATTACAAGAAAAAATTCTGACCAAAACGTCATTGGTAACCCGCCACCGCATCGAAGGTCTTGGTGGTCGGCTGGCCCTGGAAAATCAATGTGCGCACGATATTGCAGAACTGTCCCGGTCCATAACGGCGCAGGTTGATGCTGGTATGAAAATAATCCTGGTGGTCGGCGCCTCTGCCGTGACGGACCGGCGTGATGTTATCCCGACGGCCATCGAACGGGCGAACGGGCAAATCGATTATCTGGGCATGCCGGTTGACCCTGGAAATCTTTTGCTATTGGGCCGGGTCGGCGAAATTCCTGTGGTGGGGGTTCCGGGGTGCGCCCGTTCGCCCAGCCTCAATGGTTTTGACTGGGTCTTGCAGCGCCTGTTTTGTGGGCTATCTCTGTCTGCCAAGGATTTTGCGGCCATGGGGGCGGGGGGCCTGTTAAAGGAAATCACCGATCGGCCCATGCCCCGCGCGGCGACCCGCGCGACCCCGGATCATGATGTGAAAATCTATGGTCTGGTGCTGGCCGCAGGCGATGATTCAGGGATCGAAGGCAATCTGGGCGGGGTTGCCAATGTAAGCCTGGTCGTCGATGCGGCGATGGTGAGTTCTGCCTTTGGGGTTTATGTGGTCACCGGTGCCCATGAAGAAGACCTCAAAAGAGCCCTGAAGCCCTACGCAGTATCTTTCACCTATAACCCGACCTACGAAGACGGTATCGCCACGTCCTTGCGCCGGGGTCTGTCGGCACTGCCGGCAGATGCCGATGGCGTGATCGTTTGCCTGGCCAATGACCCCGCGCCCTCGACGGCAATCATCGATGCCTTGATTGACGGGTTTGCACCGCACCAGGGTAAAAACCTGTGTGTTCCTTTGCGTCAGGGGCAGCGTCGATCGCCCTTGTTGATCGGCCGACGTTTCTTCGCCGAATTGCATGAACTTGAAGGAAACACCGGGGCGCGATACCTGATTGATGCTTATCCCGCCGAGACCATCGAGGTGCAGATCGATGACCTTGCGGATGTCGGTCTCTCTGCCCGGGAGTCTCTGGCCCTATGATCGCTCAGTATGATCCCCTGTTGGTGGTGCTGTCTGTGTTGATTGCCGTTTGTGGCGGTTATACCTGTTTTCACATGATGGATCGTTTGACCCGGCTTTCAGGTGCATCGTGGAAATCGACAGTGCTTGCCGCCGCGGTGGCCATTGGCGGCGGGATCTGGTCCATGCATTTTGTCGGGATGCTGGCCATGCCCATGCCGGTTGCGATCAGCTATGACCTTCAGGGAACGTTGCTTTCGGCACTGATCGCCGTTGGTGTAACGGCGGTGGCCTTGTATGTGGTGACGGTTCGCCGGGTGACCGCAGGTCGGACCGTGCTGAGCGGTTTGCTGCTTGGGTTCGGCATCAGCGGCATGCACTACGTTGGCATGGATGCCATCCGGGGAAATATTGTCGTCACCTATGATCCGGCGTTGGTGGTGGTTTCCGTGCTGGTTGGGGCGGGGGCTTCGATCATGGCGCTGTATCTGGCCTTGCGGGTGCGCAATAAATTAAAACAGGTGCCTGCGGCTATCGCCATGGGAATGGGAATATCGGGGATGCATTACACCGGCATGCTGGCGGTATCCTTCACCGTATCGGGGGATGCCATGGCCATTGCCTCGCCGGTGATTGAAAACGCCAGCATGGCGGTCGTTATCACCATTGCGGCATTTCTTCTGCTGGGGTCGACGTTCTTTCTGGCCGCCCCGGTACCCGACACGCCGCGCCGGGAACAAATTCCACCCCCCCGTATGTTGGCAGAGGATGACGCAGTCCCCGATTCCCCCGCGGACGATGATCAAACACAGGCACCGGAAAAAACCCGAATTCCGGTACAGGCCGGGAAACGCCGGACCCATGTTTATGCCGATGAAATCGTTTGCGTTCATGCCGATTCCCATTACACCCGGGTCTGTTCCCAAGACGAGGAATTCTTCTGCAGCCTGTCCATATCGGAAATGGAACGCAAGCTGGAACCACACGGGTTTTTGCGTGTTCACCGCAGTCATATGGTGAATGTTCGTCAGATCAAGGTGTTCAATCGGCAGAAGGAACATGGTGAAGTGACAGTGATAGTGGCGGGAAATGAGCTTCAGGTGCCCGTCAGCCGGGGCAAGATGGAACTGTTGAGGGTCACGCTGAACACCTTTGGTATGACGGCCATCGCTGAATAACCGGGTAACGCCAAGGTGATTCTTGTGAAAAATTCGTGCATCTACGAGCGGCGTTCATGCAGGTTATTATGTCTAATGCTCTGAAAAATAATAATATTAAATTTAGGTAATTTAGGGCTTTCTAATTTGTCACTTTGAATTGTTCTTATCACAATAATCCCCAAGATCGGATCAACTTAACCGGTCAAGTTCAAAACAACCTTCACCACAGAAGGCAATGGGGAGACGGATATGATTCCAGGTTCATTTGAATACCACCGTCCGGGCACGGTCGATGAAGTGATTTCGCTTCTCGCCGAGCATGGGGACGAGGGACGGGTTGTTGCCGGTGGGCAAAGCCTGATCCCGATGATGAAGCTCCGCATGGCGGCGCCCAGTCATATTATTGATTTGCAGGATATTGGCGAGCTCAAGGGCATCACCGTCGGCGGAAGTTCCATCGTCATTGGCGCCATGACCAGCCAGGCTGATGTCGTGGCATCTGAGGAATTGGCTGCGGCCTGCCCGATCTTGCGCGAAGCGGCAAACGTCATCGCCGACCCGCAGGTTCGTTATAAGGGAACCATCGGCGGCAATGCGGCAAACGGCGATCCGGGAAATGATATTCCGGCCATTATGATGTGCCTGAACGCGACCTACCAGGTTGCCGGCCCGAATGGTTCGCGTTCTATCCCGGCACGGGATTTTTACGAAGCGGCCTACTTCACCAAACTTGAAGAGGGCGAATTGCTGACGGCGATTGAAATTCCGACAGCTTCGTCCGGCCAGGGTGCAGCGTACGAAAAACTGAAGCGTAAAACCGGCGATTATGCAACCGCCGCCGCCGCCGTGGTCTTGACCATGAACGGTGGAACCTGTGCTTCGGCCGCCATCGCGCTGACCAATGTCGGCGATACGGCACTGCTGGCTGAAGCCGCTGCGCAATGCCTGGTCGGAACGTCGGTAGACGCCGCGGCAATCAAGGCCGCTGCTGCTGCTGCCGTGGCGATTGCCGATCCCATCAGCGACATGCGGGGATCCGCCGAATACCGGGCTGCCATGGCCGGTGAAATGACCGCCCGTGCCATTCGCAGCGCACTTGCGCGCGCCAGCGGCTGAGAAATTTTGGGGAGAACGAGCACATGAGTAAAGTCCAAGTAAAAATGACCGTCAACGGGGCGGAAGTGGAGGAACTGGTCGAGCCGCGAACGCTGCTGATCCATTTTCTGCGCGAACAACTTAACCTGACCGGGCCGCATATCGGCTGCGAAACATCCCACTGCGGGGCGTGTTCGATTGATATCGATGGTGCTTCGGTTAAATCCTGTACGATGTTTACGGTACAGGCCAACGGTGCCGAAATTACCACGATCGAAGGCATGACCGATGCCGATGGCTCGTTGGGTGTAATTCAGGAATCCTTCATGGAGGCCCACGGCCTGCAATGCGGGTTTTGCACACCGGGCATGATAACCCGGACCCATCGCCTGTTGCAGGAAAACCCGAACCCGAGCGAAGCAGAAATTCGCAACGGTATTGCCGGCAACCTGTGCCGGTGCACCGGCTATCAGAACATCGTCAAGGCCATACAACTTGCAGCGAGCCGGTTGAACGGCCAGAGGGAGGCAGCGGAATGAACGAAATAAAAGAGCTGACCCACGAAGAACGGGAAGCAACACTGGGCGGTATCGGTTGCGCCAAAAAGCGCAAGGAAGATATCCGTTTCATCCAGGGCAAAGGGAACTACACCGATGATGTCAAGCTGCCGGGCATGGTCTACGGCGACTTTGTGCGCAGCGCCTATGCCCACGCCAATATCAAGTCGATTAATTCCGAAGAAGCCCTGAAAGTTCCGGGTGTCCTCGCGGTATTGACGGCAGACGACTTGCGCCCCCTGGGCCTGCACTGGATGCCAACGCTGGCCGGCGATACCCAGGCCGTTCTGGCCGATGGCAAGGTGCATTTTCAGAATCAGGAAATCGCCTTTGTGATCGGCACCGACCGCTACGCCGTTTCAGATGGCATTCAGGCGGTCGAAATCGATTATGAAGAATTGCCGGTTTTGGTCGATCCCAAAAAGGCGCTTCTTGACGACGCACCGGTTCTGCGCCCCGACCTCGAAGGCAAGGACGATGCCGGGCAGGGCCCCCGCACCCATCCCAACCATATCTTTAACTGGCAAGTGGGTGACAAGGACGCGACCGATCAGGCTTTTGCAGGCGCTGCCGTTACCGTTTCCCAGGATATGTACCATCCGCGCGTGCATCCGTGTCCGCTGGAAACCTGCTGCTGTGTCGCCGATATGAACCCCATTTCGGGACAGCTCACATTCTATGGCACCTTCCAGGCACCGCACGTTATTCGCACCGTGGTATCGTTGATTTCCGGATTACCTGAACACAAAATCCGGGTCATCGCGCCCGACATTGGCGGCGGCTTCGGCAACAAGGTCGGTGCCTATCCCGGATACGTTTGTTCGGTGGTTGCATCCATCGTGCTTAAGAAGCCCGTCAAGTGGGTGGAAAGCCGTATCGACAACCTGTCGACCACGGCGTTTGCCCGCGATTACCACATGACGGGCGAGCTCGCGGCAACGGCGGATGGTAAAATCCTGGCCATGCGGGCCAATGTGCTGGCCGATCATGGTGCCTTCAACGCCCATGCCCAGCCGACCAAGTGGCCTGCCGGGATGTTCAGCATCTGCACCGGTTCTTACGACTTCCCGACGGCCTATGTTAACGTCGATGGGGTGTTCACCAACAAGGCACCGGGTGGCGTTTCCTATCGATGTTCCTTCCGGGTGACCGAGGCGGTTTACCTGATCGAGCGTATGGTCGATGTTCTGGCGCAAAAGCTGGATATGGACCCGGCTGAAATTCGTATGAAGAATTTCATCCAGCCCGAACAGTTCCCCTATACCTCGGCACTGGACTGGGAATACGACAGTGGCAATTATCCGGCGGCCATGGAAAAAGCCATGCAGAGCGTCGGTTACGCCGAACTGCGCAAGGAACAGGCCGAAAAGCGGGCCAAGGGCGAATTGATGGGGATCGGTGTTTCGTTCTTCACCGAAATCGTCGGTGCCGGCCCCAGCAAGAATTGCGACATTCTTGGCATCGGCATGTTCGATTCCTGCGAAATCCGCATCCATCCTACGGGCAGTGCCATTGCGCGTCTGGGCACAAAATCCCAGGGGCAGGCGCATGAAACGACCTATGCCCAAATTCTGGCAACAGAACTGGGGCTGCCTTCTGATGACATCACCATCGAGGAAGGTGACACCGATACGGCACCCTACGGTTTGGGCACATACGGGTCACGTTCGACCCCGGTGGCCGGGGCCGCGGCGGCCAATGCGGCGCGGAAAATCCGGGCCAAGGCGCAAAAAATCGCCGCCCACATACTTGAAGTGGCCGAAGATGATCTGGAATGGGACATCGACGGATATCAGGTCAAGGGATTGCCGGAAAAACGCATGGCCATGAAGGAAATCGCCTTTGCTGCCTATGGCAGTAACCTGCCTGAAGGCATGGAACCGGGCCTTGAATCGGTGGATTATTACGACCCGCCAAACTTCACCTTTCCGTTTGGCGCTTATATCTGTGTCGTCGATATCGACAAGGATACGGGTGAAAGCAAAATTCGCAGTTTCTATGCGTTGGACGACTGCGGCACCCGCATCAATCCCATGGTCATCGAAGGCCAGATCCATGGTGGCCTGACGGAAGCATTTGCCGTCGCCATGGGCCAGGTCATCGACTTCGATGATGAGGGCAATGTCCTTGGCGCGACCCTGATGGATTACTTCCTGCCAACCGCGGTGGAAACACCATCTTATGAAACCGATTATACGGTGACGCCATCACCGCATCATCCAATCGGTGCCAAGGGTGTGGGGGAAAGCCCTCACGTGGGCGGTGTTCCTGCGTTTTCCAACGCAATCACGGATGCCTTCGCCCATTTGGGCGTCAGCCACATGCCTATGCCCCACACGGCCAGCAGTGTGTGGAAAAAGTGTAAGGAACTGGGCCTGACCGGCTAGTTCCAGAAGGACTGAAAAACCCCCCGGTTCCGCCGTTATATGCCGGGGCCGGGGGTATTTTTTAAAAAAGGATACGATGGATACTTCTCGCGAAGCCGTATTGACCAGCTTTACCAGGGCCGGCTACATCGCCGACCCGCAACTGGCCACGGCGATTTCCCTGATGGAACGGCTTAAACGCCCGCTGTTGCTGGAAGGTGATGCCGGGGTCGGCAAAACGGAAGTTGCCAAAAGCCTGTCGACCGTTCTCGATTGCCCGCTGATTCGCCTGCAATGCTACGAAGGCCTGGATTCCCAAGCCGCCGTTTATGAATGGAACTATCAGCGGCAACTGCTGGCGATCAAGATTTCCGAAAACGAACACCTGTCCACATCAGAACGGGAAAAACATATTTTCGAACGGGATTTTTTGCTTGAACGCCCGCTGTTGCAGGCCATCAGCATGGAAGTATCACCGGTCCTGCTGATCGATGAAATCGACCGTGCCGACGAAGAATTCGAAGCTTATTTGCTCGAAGTGCTGTCGGATTTCCAGATCACGGTTCCCGAACTTGGCACGATCAAGGCCACGTCCATTCCCTATGTGATCCTGACGTCGAACGGCACCCGTGAATTGAGCGACGCGCTGCGTCGGCGGTGCCTGTATCATTATGTGGATTACCCCAGCGAAGATAAGGAACTGCGTATCGTCAACGCCCGCCTGCCGGAAATAGACCAGGTGCTGGCAGGCCAGATCGTTCGTTTTGTTCACGCCGTTCGCCGCGAAGACCTGCGCAAGAAACCGGGCATCGCCGAAACCCTGGACTGGGCCGCCGCTTTGGTCGGTCTTGGTGTCCATGACATGGCTGGCAATCCCGAAATCGTGCACGATACTTTGATGTGCCTGCTTAAAACCCGTGAAGACCAGGGCCAGATCCCCATCGAAGTGGTTGAACGCCTGATCGGCAAGGTGGCCTGACATGTCGATGGCGCTGAGCGAAGACCTAAACGCGGTATCGGGATTGTCCCGCCGCATGACGGGATTCGTGCGCATTCTGCGCGATAACGACTTTGTCGTCGGTGTCAGCGAAGTTCTCGACAGCTTGGCGGTCGCCGAAAGTGACGATTGGCACAAGTCGTCGGTCATGAAGGATGCCTGGCGGGCGCTTTTGTGTACCCGCATGGCGGACTGGGGCCGCTTTGATGAATTGTTCGATGCCTACTGGTTACGCGTCGGGCTAAAACGCAAGGCACGCATCAGCGGCATGTCGGAACGGTCTTCCAAGGGTAAGACCTTGCAAGACCTGGGTGGCAATGGCGGCCAATGGAAGGTTGACCAGATCGAAAAGGACGATGGCGGTCACATTGTCGATGGTGACAGCCGCAGCGAAGGTGCCAGCCGTACCGAAGGGCTGGACCAGGTCGACCTGCGCCATGTCCACGATCCCGAACAGATGGAACAGGCCTTTGTGCTGGCCGAACAATTGGCAAGGTCTATGCGGTACCGTCTGGCGCGGCGTGAACGGTCGGCGTCACGCGGGCGGCGGCTCGACCTGCGTAAGGTGATCCGCTATTCCATCCCCTATGGCGGCACACCGGTCAGGCTGGCCTTTCG
>Ga0316204_10005953_pt1 | contig 19428 bp, 11 predicted proteins | sample 6monrhotite_MG_2_FD_205661 | JGI IMG/M metagenome (GOLD analysis project Ga0316204, IMG submission 205661) | Microbial mat bacterial communities from mineral coupon in-situ incubated in ocean water Damariscotta River, Maine, United States -... | ecosystem: Environmental > Aquatic > Marine >...
GCCATTCCACAGCTCATTTGCTCGCGCATGCAGTAAAAGAGTTGTATCCGGAAGCGCAGGTAACAATTGGCCCTGTGGTGGAAAATGGTTTTTATTACGATTTTGCCTATGACAAGCAATTTACACCGGAAGATTTGCAGAAAATTGAAAAGCGCATGCAGGCCCTGTCAAAACAGGGTTTTCAAGTCAGTCGCTCGGTAATGCCGCGCGATCAGGCAATCGAATACTTTCGTGGTATTGGCGAAGAGTACAAAGCACAAATTATAGAAACTATTCCAACAAATGAACCGTTGTCGCTTTACACTCAGGGGGAGTTTACCGACCTATGTCGTGGCCCTCATGTTCCCTCCACCGGTAAATTAAAAGCCTTTAAGCTCATGAAGCTTGCGGGTGCTTACTGGCGTGGTGACTCTGATAATGAAATGTTGCAACGGGTCTACGGTACCGCCTGGCTCAATAAAAACGACTTGAAGGACTATTTGCATCGTTTGGAAGAGGCTGAGAAGCGGGATCACCGCAAATTGGCGCGACAGCTTGATTTATTTCACAGCCAGGAGGAGTCGCCAGGCATGATGTTCTGGCACCATAACGGTTGGGTGGTGTATCAGGAAGTTCAGCAATATATACGTGAAACCTTGCGTCATCATAATTACGAAGAAGTGCACACGCCTCAGGTAGTGGATAAGTCGTTGTGGGAGAAATCGGGCCACTGGGACAAATTTCGTGACGAGATGTTTACCACGCATTCCGAGAACCGGGATTACGCGGTAAAACCCATGAACTGCCCTTGTCATATTCAGATTTTTAACCAGGGTTTGAAGAGTTACCGCGATTTACCCTTGCGTATGTCTGAGTTTGGTTCCTGCCACCGCAACGAGCCTTCGGGTACGTTGCATGGTCTTATGAGGTTGCGAAGCTTTACTCAGGATGATGCGCACATATTTTGTACAGAAGACCAGATTCAAGATGAAGTATCTGACTTCATCGATTTGCTATACCGTGTCTATGAAGATTTCGGTTTTAGCGATATTGTCGTCAAACTGTCGACGCGACCGGAAAAGCGGGTTGGTATCGATGCAGTGTGGGACAAGGCAGAACATGCTTTGGAGCAGGCCCTTAACGCAAAACAACTGGCGTGGGATTTACAGCCGGGAGAAGGTGCGTTTTATGGTCCGAAAATTGAATTCTCATTAAAGGACTGTATAGGCCGTATCTGGCAATGTGGAACGATTCAAGTGGATTTTTCCATGCCAGAGCGCTTGGATGCTCATTATATTGCTGAAGATGGCGCAAAATATGTGCCGGTCATGCTCCATCGTGCAATATTGGGCTCCATGGAGCGATTTATCGGTATTCTCATTGAGCAACATGCCGGTGCTTTTCCTACATGGTTGGCTCCCTGGCAGGCGGTTGTAATGTGTATAACCGATCGCCAGGCCGAATATGCCCGTGAAATTGAGAAATCCCTGAGAAATAAGGGGCTGCGGGTTAAATCGGACTTGAGAAATGAGAAAATCGGTTTTAAAATTCGCGAGCACACATTGCAGAAAGTGCCGTACCTCATTATTGTGGGGGATCGGGAGCAGGAAAATCAAACGGTGTCCGTACGCGCGCGCGGTGGTAAGGATTTGGGCAGTTTATCGCTGCCTGACTTCATTAAAGGAATTTCCGCCGAAATCGCGAGTCATGGCCGCCACGTATTGGAGGAATAACATATCGCCGCCGAAAAAAAGCTTCGTATGAACGAAGACATAACCGTGCAAACGGTTCGTGTAATTGCAGAAGATGGTAGCCAGTTAGGGTTAATGGCCGCGAAGGAAGCGCTGCAGGCTGCAGTGGATTCAGATTTGGATCTCGTGGAAATTGTGCCAAACGCAGATCCGCCGGTCTGTCGTATAATGGATCATGGCAAATTTCTGTATGCTGAAAGTAAGAAAAAGCATGCGGCGAAAAAGAAACAACAACAGGTTCACGTAAAAGAAGTAAAATTCCGTCCCGGGACGGAAATTGGAGACTATCAGGTAAAACTACGCAACCTGAAACGTTTCCTTGATCACGGCGATAGGGTTAAAGTGACCCTTCGATTCCGTGGCCGTGAAATGGCGCACCAGGAGCTAGGCACCAAACTATTGAAACGTGTCGAAGTGGATCTTTCTGAAATGGGTACTGTCGAACAGTTTCCTAAGATGGAAGGCCGGCAAATGGTAATGGTGGTAGCACCAAAGAAATAGCGCCAGGCCGTATTTGTGTGGCCGTTATGTGGTGGTTAGTTGATTTAAGCAGTTTTCAATCAACACATTTAGATAACTCTATTTAGACAGTTACACAAATACATTAAAAAAGAGAGCGTGCTACTGTTGGCTTGAGATTGGCACCTCGGGTTCCCAGTTAAAAATGTACGCGTGTTAAAAACATAATTCTTTGTCAGATGATGGGTACATCCTTAATGTCGGGCCTGAAAGCCTGTGGTTAAGAATAAATTGACAGGCGCAAATTGCTAAGCGCTGAATGCAAAGATGGCCCATTGTTACGTCAAAGGCAAGAAATAGCGGAGTATTAAAAATGCCGAAAATTAAAACCAACCGCGGCGCAGCCAAGCGGTTTCGTCGTACCGCGTCTGGTCGTTTTAAACGCATCCAGTCGCACCAACGCCATATCCTTACCAAAAAAAGCACCAAACGAAAGCGGCACCTTCGGGCACCAGGCATGGTGGCGGATGCTGATACCGCAATGGTTCGGCGCATGCTGCCTTATAGTTAACGGGTTAGGTGAGGAAAATATTATGGCAAGAGTAAAACGTGGTGTAATGGCGAGAGCCAAGCACAAAAAAATCATTTCAAAAGCAAAGGGCTATTCAGGTCGCCGCAAAAACGTCTACCGTGTTGCCGTTCAGGCAGTAACGAAAGCCGGGCAATATGCGTATCGTGACCGTCGGCAAAGAAAGCGCCAATTCAGAGCGTTGTGGATTGCTCGCATTAATGCGGCGGCACGCGAATGCGGGTTGTCGTATAGTCGGTTGATTAATGGTCTGAAGTTAGCGTCCATTGAAATCGATCGTAAAGTGTTGGCGGATTTGGCGGTATTTGAGAAAGAAGCCTTTGCTCAGCTGGCTGAAAAAGCTAAAGCAAGCCTTCCTGCCCCTGCCTAAATGCTGATAGTGTTGCTGGCACATACAACGTTTACTGTGTGTTAGCGGCAATTATTTGGTTAGCAAGGCATGAACTGGGCCATAAAAAGGGGAACGCCTGAAAGTCGTTCCCCTTTTTTCTTTGTCCTGATTACTTTGCCCTGACTATTTTGTCCCGGCTACATCGACAAGGGTTTTGCCTGGCGAGAGTGATAGATTGACCGGAAAGTGCCTCCACGATGTGTTGTTGCATCGCGTTTGCTGACGCAAATGTTATTGTCGGTGTGCCTTGTTTGGCTTAAGATCATGGTGCCTTCACAGTGGTTATAGTTATAGCGCGTTTGACAACGGAATTATAAGTGTTTTGCTGACTCTATATACTATTTGATAAACTGGACTGGAACCTGTTCGATTCTTGTTTGATGTAGCAATTTAACGTGACGAAAAGCGTATAAAAAAACGAATTAAATAGAGTAAATTGCCTGCCGGACATGGCATGACTAAGATCGATGGCTGCTTGTGAAAGATCGGAATGCTGTTACTTATTAAGATGCGCTGGTTTATTTCAAGATAAACTCGTTTTGCGTGCGCTGACCCGTAAATGCTGTGGCTCATAGGGGCATTGGCTTATGAGAATGCCCGAATTTATAAGGGCGTTGCCTCACGAATGCGCGGGTTCCAGAAAAAAATTTTATTTCAATAATACATAAATCGTATGGAGTGGTGATTGTGTCACAAGCACTGGAACAACTCGTAGAAAACGCAGAGCAGGCGATTCTGTCAGCGCAGGATTTAAAGGCATTGGACCAGCTTCGTGTTGCTTATCTAGGAAAGAAGGGCGAGATGACGTTGCGTATGCAGCAAATTGGCAAGCTACCCGCTGATGAACGACGCGAAGCAGGCAAGTATATAAACATTGCCAAGCAAGCGATTCAAACGTGCATCGAAACCCGAAAAAGCGAATTACAGCAAGAGGAGCTGGATGAAAAACTGGCGGCAGAGGCCGTTGATGTTACTTTGCCGGGTCGAGGACAGCAACGTGGCGGTTTGCATCCGATTACACGCACACTTCAACGTATCGAGCGTTTGTTTTCTCAACTGGGCTTCAAAACGGTCGAAGGCCCGGAAATTGAAGATGATTACCACAACTTTGAAGCACTGAATATGCCTGCTTCCCATCCTGCGCGTGCAATGCACGATACTTTTTATTTCGATAAGCATACCGTATTACGCACCCATACCTCGCCAGTACAGATTCGGGTGATGCAGCAGGGTGAATTACCGCTGCGTGTCATCGCGCCAGGGCGGGTTTATCGATGTGATTCAGATCTTACCCACACGCCCATGTTTCACCAGGTGGAGGGGCTTCTGGTGGATGAGAATATTAGCTTTGCCGGACTCAAAGGCATACTTGATGAGTTTTTGCGCCACTTTTTTGAGCGCGATTTGATCGTTCGTTTTCGGCCATCTTATTTTCCGTTTACCGAACCATCAGCTGAAGCTGATATTCAGTGCGTCATGTGTGATGGCGATGGTTGTCGGGTTTGCAGCCATACCGGGTGGTTGGAGGTTCTCGGCTGTGGCATGGTGCATCCGAACGTATTTAAGCATGTTGGGATTGATAGCGAAAAATACACCGGTTTTGCGTTTGGTATGGGGGTTGAACGATTGGCCATGTTGCGCTACGGCGTAAACGATTTACGCTTATTTTTCGAGAATGACCTGCGATTTTTGCGTCAGTTCAATTAAAACGTACAATTTATAAACTAAATCACAAATTAATTGATAAATATAGTAAAAAGTTTTTACTCAAAATGTGAATATTTAATTCGCAAATAAATAGTTATCAACTAGTATTTGAAAAAACAAGATTTAAAAATATGAAATTTAGTGAAAACTGGTTACGGGCTTGGGTTAATCCAGAAATATCAACGCAAGTGCTTGCAGAACAGCTGACAATGGCCGGTTTGGAAGTAGAGGCCATAGAAAAAGTTGCAGCAGAGCTAAACAATGTTGTTGTCGGCAGTGTCACAGAGCTTGAACCGCACCCTAATGCTGATAAATTGAAAGTTTGCAGCGTCGACGTTGGCGAGCCGCAATTGCTGACCATCGTTTGTGGCGCGAGCAATGTTGAGCTGAACGGACATTATCCCGTTGCACGCATTGGCGCAGTGCTTCCCGGTGATTTTAAAATAAAAAAATCCAAGCTGCGGGGCGTCGAGTCGGCGGGGATGTTATGTTCAGCAAAAGAACTGGGGATGGCGCAACAAGCGGAAGGTTTATTTACCCTGCCTGGCGATTCCCCTGTCGGCGTTTCTATCCGGGATTATTTAAAACTGGATGATATGAGCATTGAGCTTGGTTTGACACCTAATCGCGGCGATTGTTTGAGTGTGGCAGGTGTCGCCCGCGAAGTCGGCACACTTAACAGGATGGAAGTGACACCTTGCCAGATTACACCGGTGCCTGCGCAATGTGATGATGTCTTTGCCGTTGATGTGATCGCCGGGCAGGATTGTCCTCGTTATGTGGGGCGCGTGATTCGAAATATTAATTCGCAGGCAGCTTCACCACTTTGGTTACAAGAGCATTTACGCCGCAGTGGCCTGCGCAGCCTGGGTGCAGTGGTTGATGTGACGAACTATGTGTTATTGGAGTTGGGGCAGCCAATGCATGCATTTGATATCGATAAGCTGCAAAAAGGCATAAAGGTACGGTTGGCAAAACAAGGTGAAACCATTACGTTGCTGGATGGACAGGACGTTAAGCTTAATGAAGGGGCATTAGTGATTGCCGACCATAAGCAGCCTCAGGCATTAGCAGGTATAATGGGTGGCTTACATTCTGCGGTGAGCGATACTACCCGGCATTTATTTCTCGAAAGTGCATATTTTAATCCTGACTGTCTTGTTGGCCGGGCACGTGGCTACGGGTTACATACCGACTCCTCGCATCGCTTCGAAAGGGGGGTGGACCCGGGGCTGCAAGGCAGGGCGATAGAGCGAGCCACCCGATTATTGCTGGATATCGTGGGCGGCGAAGCTGGCCTGGTTACCGATATTCAACAACAAGCGCATTTACCGGTAAGGCCGTTGATTACACTCAGGCACCAGCGTTTACAGAAGGTGCTGGGCCTGACCATCGACCGGGATGAGATTAGCGAGATTCTTCGGCGGTTGGAAATGAATGTTGTTAGTACCGACATTGGTTGGGAAATAACCGCTCCCAGTTTTCGATTTGATATTGAGCGAGAGGAAGATTTAATCGAAGAGGTGGCTCGTTTACATGGTTACGATAAAATCCCCTCAATTCAGCCGGATTCAGCCATCAAAATGGCCGAACAGTCAGAAAGCAACATTGGTTTGCAACGTATTCAGGATTTACTGCTCGATGAAGGGTATCAGGAAGCCATTACTTACAGCTTTGTTGACCCAAAGGTACAAGACTTATTCAAAGGCAAGGTAAATGCGATAAATCTGGCTAACCCCATATCGGCCGATATGGCTGAAATGCGTACAAACTTATGGACCGGACTTGCGACAGCGGTTGCTTATAATTTAAATCGCCAACAGCCCGGTGCTAAATTATTTGAAACCGGACTTTGTTTTTATTCAGATTCCGGCGATAATTCCGATGATAAAGAATTAACTCAAGAAGCCATGCTGGCCGGTGCGGTGTGTGGAACCGCTATTCCTGATCAATGGGGCGCGCCTAACCGAGAGCTGGACTTCTTCGATATTAAAGCCGATGTGGAGGGGATTCTGGCACTGACGGCAAAAGCCGATGATTTTTTGTTCATTCCGGCAAAAAATCCAGCATTACACCCTGGGCAATCAGCAAAAATTGTGCTTAAGGCTCAATTAAATCAAAACGATGCCGACAATAGGTCAGAGGAAATCGAGCATGTTGGCTGGGTGGGAGCATTGCACCCGAGCATTGAACGCAAGCTCGATTTACCACAGAGAGTGTATTTATTTGAGCTTAAACTCTCGGCAATAACAGCGCGGCGTATTCCTCACTTTGTGGAAATACCCAAATATCCATCCATTAAACGGGATCTGGCAATTGTGGTGGATGAGAATATTAAAGCGCAGGATGTGGGTGAATGTATTAAAAATACATCAACCGCGATACTGAAAAACTTAAAGTTGTTTGACGTTTATATGGGCAAAGGCATTGATTCAGGTAGAAAAAGTTTGGCTTATAGCTTGACCTTGCAAGACCATGAGCGCACACTTACTGATCAGGATGTTGATGTAGCAGTTGATGAAATATTGTCGGAGCTCAATAAAAAATTAGGTGCAACATTAAGAAACTAAGTGAGAGAAAATATGGCCCTAACAAAAGCCGAAATGGCAGAAAAACTTTATGAAGAACTTGGCCTCAATAAACGCGAAGCTAAAGAAATCGTTGAAGCCTTTTTTACCGAGATCAGCGAAGCGCTTGAAACGGGTCGTCAGGTAAAATTATCCGGATTTGGCAATTTTGATTTACGTAATAAAAATGAAAGACCTGGACGCAACCCTAAAACAGGCGAGGAGATTCCAATCACGGCGCGTCGTGTTGTTACGTTTCGCCCTGGTCAGAAACTAAAAGCTAGGGTGGAGGCACATGCTGGAAGCGATCAACAATAGTGAGTTACCCGCAATCCCCGGGAAGCGCTATTTTACAATCGGGGAAGTGAGTGATCTGTGTGGGGTTAAACCGCATGTGCTGCGCTATTGGGAACAGGAGTTTCCACAGCTTAAGCCAGTAAAAAGGCGAGGCAACCGACGTTATTACCAGCGACACGATGTGCTGATGATCCGCCAGATCCGCAGTTTGCTGTATGAGCATGGATTCACCATTGGCGGGGCACGTCAGAAGTTAGCGGGCAGCGAGTCACGGGATGACGGCGATCAGGAAAAACAAATTATTCAGTCAATGATCAACGAATTGGAAGATGTGCTGGATATTCTACGGCGCTAGCGATTTTTTCTCCTCAAATCTCACTTCATCGTTCCATATCTGTGATAGCTAGGGTAAAATGCCCACTCTTAACGCAGTTCATGCAAGCAGTTCATACAAGTAATCGGCGTGTAGCGCAGCCTGGTAGCGCACTACAATGGGGTTGTAGGGGTCGGAGGTTCGAATCCTCTCACGCCGACCAGTGTTTTTATCACCACTATTTTGATGTTGATTGTTGATACTGATAGTTTTGCAGTGAGTGAGGATCAGGGTGCCAATCTGGTGTTGTCCCTGCAAATAATGATTTCCTGTAAATAATGCTTCCCTGTAAGATTTCCAATAAATAGTGCTGTTCCGGTAAAATCAGTTCCTCCTCATTACCATTCGTGTTGCGCTTGGTTGTACCGGATATCTTCGTAAGCTTATCTATACCCAAAGCGATTGAGATTTAGGTATTATAGCACGCCCCTTTTTGTCCACAGCGTCGTTGCTTCTCCTTACATAGAATGGCTATGCTGCGTCGTCGCGTCTAGCTGTAAACAAAAATGATCGCACTCTAAACACCTAAATCTCAAACGCTTTGGGTATATTATTGTGCCTCGATGCTTACGACAAAAATCACACGTATAATTTTCTAAATATCTATTGGTCAGGCTAAAGCAACGATTGGTGTATGTTGATCACGGTTTTATGTTTTCTCATATAGGGTATTTGCGGAGGGTTTCGGCACAGGGTTAAATGGCAAATAGCGTTTTATAGGTGAGGCATGTATCAAATCGTTCGAATATTGATCTCGGCTTCCCCCGTGGTGATGGGGGTATATTTACTGTTTGGTGTCTTAGCAAACATAGCCGCGAGTAATTCTGCCTCGAGCTGGCCAATGGTGACCGGCACTATCACCGAGACGCAGGTTAGTGGTGTGTTTTCACTTTATGATCGCCAAAGCTATCTTTCTTACACGTACCAAGTGGATGGTATCCGCTATACGGGACATAAGGTTGGCTTTGGCAATGGCGCGGTATCTGGATATCGAGTCAATCAAGCTATTAGCGTGTATTTCAATTCTTATGATCACCAGGCGTCGGTGTTGGAGGTTGGGTTTCGCTCAAGTTATTTTGTGACAGCGTTCATTGCGGTGGGGCTTATCCTGGTCGGCAAAATATTATGGAAGCGATTAGAGTAACAGCACTGTCCCCGACATTATGGCGCTAACAATGCCAGGAGCTGTTGACGTTTGAGTTTCCTCACTATCGGTGTCGTTTTTTCTTTTGAACAAGGCGGGCGCGCTACGAGTATCTACAAACGACTGACAACCTAGTCGAGCAGGGCGCTGCTGGCAAAACTATGATGAAACTCAAATGTCCACAGACCTTAGTGACTTCACAGGTCGATGTGACAATCCGGTGTTGATTCAAGTTCGTTGATCCAGGGTAAATGACTACAGAATGTCGGCATAGTAGGGTGGAGTCAGAACAATCCATTGTCAGATCAATCTATCATTTGACAATTCATCATTATGGCAGTGCCAACATATGCGGTAAAGAAAGGTGGTTACAACCAAAGCCAGCTGATACTATGCACGCAAGATTCATTTGTAAGCGGGAAACATACTTCCCAGTACTCCATCATCGGGTGGATGTTCCGTTTTAACTCTCACCCATTATCCTGTATTTAGTTCTGTTTGTTGAAGTTGGGTAAACTATTCCCTAAATATTCTGGAAATAAAGGCATATATTACAATTCTTAACATTTCGTGTATTTTAAAAAATATTTTTTACTATACTATTCACTCTTACTGTAGCTACGGAAATATTGTTCTACAAGGGTTCGTTAATACACACTTAAAATCAGCCCATGCAAGGGAGAGACCAAAGATGAAACCAATATTATATACTTGTACAGCACTCGTCGCAGTACTAACAGTGACAGCGTGCGGTACTTCAGGCACAAGTAAGAAAGATGACATGTCAGCAACGGAGACACCGACAACTGGAATTCCAGCCAGTGCCAGTGCTGATATTAGCAAGAATAAGACGCTGGATGAAATTAATCGCCGTTCCACAGAAGTTGAGATCAGAGAGCAAAGTATTTCGGCCAAAGAAGCACAACTCGCTGAGCATCTTCAATCATTAAGTGCACAGGAGTCTAAACTTTCTGAAAAACAAAAAGCGCTTGAATTAACAACGCAGGAACTGGAGCAGTTGAAACAGAAAACGGCAGCCACTCAAATGGCGGGTTCTCCAATGCTTCCTCCAAATGCGGAGCCAGGCCGATGCTATGGTCGGCTTTATGTGCCACCTCAATACAAAACTATATCTGAACAGGTCCTGAAGCGCTCAGCGTCTGAGCGTATTCAAATAGTGCCGGCAAAATATGCTTCTGTAAATGAAAAGGTTATGATCCAGGAGCCTGTTACTAAGCTTAAAGTTATCCCCGCAACTTATAAAACAATTCAGGAGCGTGTTGAAAAAGTTCCAGCCAGTCAAAAAGTGGTTGAAGTTCCAGCCGTTTATGAGACGGTAAGTGAGCGTATTATGGTGAAACCGGCTCATACAGTTTGGAAGCGTGGTACTGGTCCAATCCAGAAAATTAATGAGGCCACTGGCGAAATTATGTGCTTGGTTGAAGTGCCTGCTTCTTATAAGACAATTAGCAAACGTGTACTGAAAACACCAGCCACTACCCGGGTAGTTGAAATTCCGGCGGTTTATGAAACAATCAAAAAGCGCATTGTGGACACTCCTTCAACCACAGCGGAAACTACCATTCCAGCAAAATATAAAATGATGAAAGTGACCAAGCTTGTTGAGCCAGCTCGGGAAAAACGTATTGAAATTCCTGAAGAGCACCAGTCTTTAACGAAAACAGTATTGGTGAGTGAAGGACAAATGCAATGGCGTGAAATTTTGTGCGAAACCAACATGACGAACAATCGCATTGCTCAAGTACAAAAAGCTTTGTTGAAAGTAGGTCACAATCCTGGTCCGGTTGACGGCGTGATTGGTGCCCAAACCATGGATGCTGTCAATGCATTCCAAAAATCAAAAGGGTTGCCAGTAGATAAATATCTGGATATTGCCACCATCAAAGCATTAGGGGTTAATCCTCGATAAGCGGTGGCTTTATTGCTTAATTAGTATCATTAGTTAATACCGTTAATTAATATCGTTAAGTTAGTGTTGTTAAATTAGCGTTGTTAAATGATCACTTGGGCCGCATGTACTGTGTGGCCCAAGAGGTTGTTTCCAGATCTGCCAGACCGATTTCCCTCTCAAATCTATTCAATACGCAATTCCAGCAATGACCAATTTTCAACGAGCGATGCTGAACAACCGCTCTTCAAAAACTGCATTTAAAAAACCAATGTTCAACCTGGATTCCGCCGTTGACCGCTCTGAGCTCGAGCCAACATCCTGAAAAATCAAACCAATGTGCTGCCTCCGGCGTTCACTCAAAAAATGAGTCGCTACACGGTTTATCACCGTGCCTCATCCACCATGTCGGCGTTGCGACATTTGCTAAGGACGACGGCCATTAGGGGCAATTCGCGCCTTGCCCTGGCGAATGAGGCACGACGCTAAATCCGTGGTCAACGGCGGAATCTAGGTAATCCCTGCGCATCAGGATTGACGATTATTGTTCTGCCTCTCTATTAGCTCCCGTATGGATTTTAATTCAGACTCAATGCGTTTAATGTCGTTATGAAGGTGGGCATCCACCTGGGTCGTGGCTTGTTCGACGGCGGCGACGGTTTTTTCTGTCTCCTTTTCATTTTGATTTTGCATGGCATTCACGATAATAGCCATAAACAGATTCAGCATAGTGAACGTTGCAATGAGAATAAAAGGAACAAAGAATACCCAGGCATAGGGATGTGTTTCCATGAGTGGGCGCACAATGCCCATTGACCAGCTCTCCAGCGTCATGATTTGAAACAAGGTATACATGGAATGCCCGATCGTGCCAAACCATTGTGGGTAGTCTGCGGCGAAGATATTGGTTGCCATGACCGAAAAGACATAAAACACCAGAATGAGCACCAAAATAATTGAGGACAAGCCGGGAATAGCAGCAAGCAGGGTAGCAACCACTTTGCGCATTTGAGGCACCATGGTCAACAGACGCAATATCCGCAAGACGCGCAAGGCGCGAAGTACTGAATATTCTGAACCGGCGGGTACCAGTGCAATTGATACCACCAAAAAGTCAAATACCCCCCACGGGTTGGTGAAAAATCGCCACCCGTGTCCAATAATGCGCAGTGATATCTCAATGACAAAAACGGATAAAATCACACTGTCAATAATCGAGATATACACGCCAGCAGTGGACATGATGTCGGCGGATGTTTCCAGTCCAAGGGTTATGGCATTAATCACAATAAGAACGACAATAAACTTCTCGACCCGAATGCTTTCTACAACACTGACTAATCGTTGTCGCCAGTTAAGGTTAGGGGGGGCTGCCATGAATTACTCCTGGGTACTAAGGTCTGTTAACAATTGAGTTTCTTTTCTACCGGTGCCGCTTTTTCCACTCGACAAGGTGGCGCGATCGCCGCCTTGGTATTCTTCACAAGGGAGTGATTACGCGGTCGATCGGAAAAAGAGGCCCGGCCCTGCGGGTTGCGCCCATCTTTAACTAAGAAAAAGCGCTGCTCGGCGTCGCTCGTTGCTCATTTTGAATAATTAGAATAACTAAACGTCGCGCCTCGCGGCACAACAGTGATGAAACTCTACTATCAACAGACCCTAATGAGAAAGCGTGCTGTACACAACGAGTTAATCATTAAGACGCAGAGTGATGCCGCGCTGCAAGGTTTCTCCAAGAACTGTATATATCAGGCATTATCCGCAAATTTTCAAGGGCGTAGCGTTAAAATCGAGTTCGAATGAGGTTGAATATGATAAAGAATATGCTGTTTATCTAAGTTAGTTAACTTTAGAAGGGTGGGCAGACGATTGTCGGTGTTAAATCGCAGGATTTATAGATAGAAAGCATGAAGGTGTAAAGGTGTAAAGGTGAAGATAACGAATGAAAATAAACATGTGAAAATATAAATGAAAATAAAAAACCGGCCCAATATTGATTGGGCCGGTTGCGTATAACGCAATTCAGGGGTAGTGCTTTCTAGTTATCAGGCGCTCCTTCGAGTATCCATTGAAGGATGGTTTTGTAGTTTTCACCCGCGGGTGATTCAAAGCCCAGAACCGTGCCGCCACCATGGTGTTGTCCGGATGGTTTGCTCAGAATAGGGCTGTTGACTGGATCGTCGGCATTGACAAAGTTAACCACGTTGTCATACAACGTTTGTTGGTTATTAAACTGAGGGTTGTCGAATCCCAGATGACATACCGCGCAGATATCAAAGATGGGCTTGATATTAGCCGAAAACGATGTGCGCAGAGTCGTACCGGATACACGAATCACCACTTCGGCGGGTGGGCTCGGCGGTGTTGCATCGTTACCGTCATTTACCACCAGTTGTGTAATATAATCACCGGGAACGTCGGCTACAAAAGATGCATTAGCCTGGTCCGCATTTTGAAGTACCGCAACACTGTCAGCCGGGCGTGAAATCAATGTCCAGCTAAAGTCGTTGGCACCGCCAGTGAATAGGCTGCCATTACCGTTCAAATCCACACGTCCAAGTGCCGCTTCGCGAAATGGTCCGGCATTGGCCAGGGGTCGCCCTGGGCTAAGTACGTCGTCATCCTCCAGCAGTTTCGATGACTTGATCAGGCGCGCCATGGTTTCCGGTAAAAATGAATTTTCCCAAAATCGATCCCAGGTGCGTTTTGCCAATGGCATGGTTCCTTCATCGAACACCATGGTTTCGATGCGTGATTTGTGGCCGATAAATTTATCATAGGTTGAGAAGTCAATGTCGCTTTGCAGCGGGCTTCCCTGCATGATATGGCATGATCGGCAACTGGGAGCCACAGATTGTGTATACAGCTGGGTAGCAAACGCCGGCGCTGCTGGTGGCAACCAGCCTTTGGGGACGAACTGCCCATTAAACTCGTTAGCGGGGAGCCCGGGACCACCATACCAGCCTTCAATAACTTCGATGGCCGCAGGTAACGGATTGGCGTTTAACGTGGTACGGTTAAAGATTTTAAATTGATCTTCCTGATCCGCACGACTTACACTGGCCGTTTCATCTTCAAACAGGAACGTATCCAAATCCCAGGGGATAAATCCTGCACCGGTATCGCCACTGTCAGGGTAGATGCCGCCGACCAGGGCTTTGGGCCCGCCACCATGACAAACGTTACATAAACCCGGTACGAATTTTTGTCCGCGTCCATCCAGGTCGGCACTGAGTGCACGATTGTCATTGGCATCAAATACGTAAAATGACATATAACGTGGGGCATCAGGGTCTTCTGGATCACGACCCGGTGCCACGTTGTACTCCATGGCCACGGTGGCTATCACGTTGGCTTCGTTCTGCGCATCCAATAAGTTGGCATAATTTTCCACGTAAGAGGATATTACGCCCGTGGTGGGATCGGTACGCACAAACATGCGCCGGGAAAAGTCCAGGTCATTGTTATTAATGTAGGTTGCAAATGCGTCCGCGCCAACGTTGAAACCGTTGAGATTACGCCATGCCTCCAGGGTGGTTCGTTGGTCCAATGGGTCCAGCGCACGATAGTAGGCTGTGGCGGTATCCGCACTTTCCTGATTCAACTCAGCCGATTGGTTTAAAAAGGCAAGAAAGCGGTCGTCATCACTCAATACCGGGTTAATGACAGCAATGAATACGGTTGCAGAGGCTGCGCCGCCACGGCCGTCGGAAACAATATAATCAAAGCTATCGTTGCCCTCAAATCCATCGGGTGGTGTGTAGGTAAAAGTGCCATCGCCATTGGACGATACGTTGCCGGCTTGTGCGCTGGCAACGTCAAATGAATTAATGATTAGCGTATCGCCATTCGCATCATGATCGTTGGTAATGACACTGCCGGTATTGGCTTTAACATCCACATAGGTGTAGACAGCATCACTAACCGCGATAGGGTTGGTATTGATATCCACTTCTACTCTGGCCGTTGAAGAACCCTGGCCGTCTGATATCGAGTAGTTAAATAAATCTATGCCGCTAAAGTTTTCCTGGGGAGTGTAGGTAACTGAACCATTGGCGTTAAGGCGAATGCTGGCACCATTGTTCGACTGGTTGTCCACAGAGGTAATGGTGAGCGGATTACCCGAGCCACTGATGTCATTGTCGAGTAATGTGGTAATGACCGCCGGTGTGTTCTGATTGGTTTTAATCAGGTCCCGACGGGCTACGGGATCAACATTCTGAATGACCGTGATGGATACCGTTGCTTTGGCAGAACCACTTTTTTCATCAGAAATAGTGTAGCTAAAGGTATCAATGCCGGTAAACCCATTAGCCGGTGTGTATAGAAAGGTTCCATTGAGATTGTTCTGAACAAAACCGCCCTGTGTCGATGCTGCATCAAAGTCACTGATGCCGAGGGTATCGTTGTCCGGGTCGCTGTCATTTAATAATACATTGCCGGTTGTCAGGGGCAAATTAACGGTAGTGGTAAATGTATCATTTTTCGCGCTTGGTGGAGAATTACCCACAAGATCGCCGGGTGAGCCAAGTTCGGCACGCCAGGCGACAATCAGCGTTTCGGAGCGTACGGCAAGATCATCACAATTGTCATCAGTTCCGCAATTGTGCCGTCTTTCGGAAAGATAGGTTACCAACGTGGAGGCAGAGGGCGCTGAAAAATCAACCAGCTCTTTCTGTTGTATCACCTCATGTGCAGTTTTAGGGCTAGACGCTGCAAATTTAGCGAATGGTCCATCATCCCCATGGCAGGTGGCACAATTTTCCACTTCCAGTGGGTGCAAGGTTTGTGCAAAGGCATCTATGCTGGCTTTGCTGTTATTACCGCCGCCAGTACCTCCGCCGTTATTGCCACCATTGTTTCCACCATTGTTGCCTCCCTCGTCAACCAATCCACCCCAACGTGAGATCGCGGCCGCCATTGTATTACTATCATCGGCGCAGGAAGTCCAGCAATTATGCTCGCCATTTAACCGGGTTACGAACCGGGAACTTGAGGGTGATTGTAAATTAACAAAGCCGCGGTTATTTACTACTGAGTAAGCAATTGTCGCATCACTATGGGCAAACTGAACCAGGTTTGGGTTGCCTGTTTCGCTATGACAGCCACTGCAATTGTTGCGCAATATGGGGAAAACGGTTTCTGAGAAGGCGGTTTGGTCTGCGTTAAGTGGTGTAGTGTTATTGTCAGTGCCTGCAGGGGTATCACTACCCCCCCCACCTCCGCTACAACCAGATAACATTAATAATATTGAGCCTGCGAAAAATGAGTATCTGTATCTCATGCGTAATGTCAATAGTTCCATAACTGTTTCCTTTCTCCAGTCTAACTGTTAATACTAAGGCAGCCCGGCGAGGCCTCTGTGAAGATGCTTATCCTCGGGCTATTTGCTTAATCAACTTGTTGAACTTCTTAATGTCTCACGTTGTACTACTTAATAAATATTCGGTTCGCCCGGCTGGCGCCGGGCTTACCAAATCGATTGCCAGGTTAATTGCTAAGTTAATTACTAAGTTAATTAATTGCTAAGTAAGTGAATAATCAGACTAATAACTAATAGTTACATGCCGTATCTTCACACTCTTCGGGTGCCCCTAACATGATCCATTCACGAATATTGTCGATTACGTCCTGTGACAGGGGTTCTTGCCACAGTGGCATTTGAGCGCCGACAATACCTGCGCTACCTTCCAGTTTTTGAATCAGGTAACTTTTGTCGGGTTTCTTTTTCGATACGAGTTTAACGTTGGGAACTGCGTTGCTGTATTCATCGACCAAAAGGTCGTATGCTTCCGGTACGTCCAGTTCCAGGCCCCCTGGTGCATTAGGGCCTGAGTGGCAGATGGCACATTCGGGAATTAAGACGGTTTGTTGAATGTACTCAAAGCTCGGTATAAGAACGTCTTCTTTTACCTGACCACTAGGCGCACCTAATGTAATCCATTCACGAATATTGTCGATCACAGCCTGGGTCAGGGGTGTTTGGTTAAGTGGCATTTGCGATCCAACAATGCCTGCGGCACCTTCCAGCTTATGAATTAAGTAGCTGTTGTCCGGGTCGCCTGGGGCAACCCGAAGTACATTTGGCACACCGCCGCTAGGTTGGTTAACTAACAAGTCATAGGTTACATTTTCGCCTAATATCAAACCCCGTGGTGGATTGGCGCCGGAGTGACAACCGTTGCAGATTGGTTGGAACACGGTGTTTTGAATGAAATCAAAACTTGGCGTCAGCACTTCCTCAACGGCTTGTCCGCTGAGTGCACCCAGTGAAATCCATTCACGAATGTTGTCGATCACGGCTTGTGACAACGGTGGTTGATTGCGCGGCATTTGTAATCCCACAATCCCTTGCGCGCCTTCCAGCTTTTGAATCAGGTAGCTGTTATCCGGGTCGCCCGGTGCAACCCGCAGTACGTTTGGAACACCGCCGCTAGGTTGGTTGACCAACAGATTATACGTTTCATTTTCACCCAAGATTAAACCCTGGGGCGGATTAGCGCCGGAGTGACAGCCGTTGCAGATGGGTTTGAAAACCGTATTTTGAATAAACTCAAAAGTAGGGGTGAGTACTTCCTCCACTTGGCCGCTGGGTGCGCCCAGTGAAATCCAATCACGAATGTTGTCAATCACGGCTTGCGATAGCGGTGTCTGGTTAAGCGGCATTTGTGAACCCACAATGCCAGCGGCCCCTTCCAGCTTCTGAATCAGGTAGCTGTTATCTGGGTCACCCGGTGCAACCCGGAGTACGTTTGGAACGCCACCGCTAGGTTGGTTGACCAACAGGTTATATGTTTCATTTTCGCCCAACACCAAACCCTGGGGCGGATTAGCACCAGAATGACAGCCGTTGCAGATGGGTTTGAAAACCGTATTTTGAATAAACTCAAAAGTAGGGGTGAGTACTTCATCCGCTTGACCGCTGGGTGCGCCTAACGTGATCCAATCCCGGATGTTGTCAATCACTGCTTGCGATAGCGGCGTCTGGTTAAGCGGCATTTGTGAACCCACAATGCCAGCGGCCCCTTCCAGCTTCTGAATCAGGTAGCTGTTGTCAGGGTCACCTGGTGCAACCCGAAGGACGCTGGGAACACCACCACTAGGCTGGTTGACCAGCAGGTTATACGTTTCATTTTCACCCAATATCAGGCCCTGAGGTGGGTTAGCGCCGGAGTGACAGCCGTTGCAGATGGGTTTGAAAACCGTGTTTTGGATGAACTCAAAGCTTGGTGTAAGAACAACGGGTGTTTCGTTTTCTTCACCAGGTACGATTTGGCCGCGAATTTCACCGGCTGGATTGGCGGTAGTATGAATGTTGAAATACAACGCGCCATCCAATAAATCCGTTAATTGAGCTGCACTTAATGTGGTGCTTACGCCCCAATCTTCATCTGTTTGTTGATTGAGTGGTATCGCTATGTTTCCCGTAGTTCCGGCAAATCCCTGATGAATATGGGCGTTACTGGCAATGATATTGTCAAGCCGAACATTGGCTGTCATCTGGCGTGTGTCGGTATCCACGGTTACGTATCCGATGCCACTGCCAGTCGTTGATGGAACGGGCGGTACCGCCTGGTTACCCGTTAGGTTTGTTCGAATCACATTAATGCCGGTGGGCGCGATTTGCCCGCGGATTTCACCACCAGGATTGTCCGTTGTATGGACGTTAAAATACATCTCGCCACGCAATAATTCTTCCAGCACGGTGCGGGAAAGTGAGGTGCTCGTTTCCCAAACTTCACCATTTTGAGTGAGTGGGATTTTGATACCGCCATTTGTGCCGGCCAGCCCCTGGTGAATATGTGCGTTACTGGCGGTGATGTTGTTATACCGGATGTTAGCGACAATGTTGCCGCTGTCGGTGTCCACCGTAACGTAGCCAACGCCACTGGCAGTGGTGGTTACCGGTGGCACTTCATTATCACCACTTAAGTTTACGCGAAGCACCTGGGTATTTGCGCCGGATATTTGCCCCCGCAATTCACCGGCAGCATTATTTTGCGTGTGTACTGAGAGATACATGCCACCGTTGAGCAGGCTGTCAAGTTGCGGCCCTGTAATAACCGTGTCATTTGGAATATTCCAGACATTACTGTTAGTGCCTCTCTCAAAAGGTATTACGGGTATTCCGTTTGTGCCCGCAAATCCATCATGTATATGTACGTTTGAAATGGTTGAGCTGGGGTTGTTGATTCTAACGCTGCCACTCACGGTTAAGCTGTCCGAGTCAACGGTCAGGTTGGCGGTGCCCGTTGCAGCACT
>Ga0316204_10005954_pt1 | contig 19427 bp, 15 predicted proteins | sample 6monrhotite_MG_2_FD_205661 | JGI IMG/M metagenome (GOLD analysis project Ga0316204, IMG submission 205661) | Microbial mat bacterial communities from mineral coupon in-situ incubated in ocean water Damariscotta River, Maine, United States -... | ecosystem: Environmental > Aquatic > Marine >...
CCAGCCTGCAATAGCGAGATACGGACCGAATGGAATAGGGTTATTTTTGTTATGGCGTGTAAAAATAATCATAGCGATACCAATGACAGCACCAACTAATGATGACAGAAGAATGATTTGTGGGAGCATCTGCCAGCCCATCCAGGCACCGAGCGCTGCGAGTAGTTTAAAGTCACCATAGCCCATGCCCTCTTTTCCGGTAACGGCTTTAAATAGCTTATAAATACTCCAGAGTATTAAGTACCCCACTATCGCGCCAAATACAGAAGACTCTAAATCTGTAAACACACCCGAAGTATTTATGAGTATGCCTAGCCATAACAGTGGGAGCGTAATGTTGTCTGGTAATAGCTGAGTTTTAGCATCTATCATTGTCAGGCTAACGAGTGCCCATGTGAATAATAAGCCCCAAAATGTCTCAGCGCTTACACCAAATTTTAATGCAACAGCGGCTGATAAGGCAGCAGTAACGGCTTCAATTATAGGGTATTGTACTGAAATATGAGTATTACAAGATGCGCACTTTCCTTTTAGGAAAATGTAACTAATGACTGGGATATTTTCCCATGCACGTATTTTGTGACCACAGCCAGGGCAGGTTGAGTCTGGTTTCGATAAAGTAAAGGTTTCGCTTTTTTTAGTTTCTTCAATCTCTAAAAATGATTGGCAGTCACTGCGCCATTCATTTTGTAGCATGATGGGCAGCCTATAAATTACAACATTTAAAAAGCTGCCCACGGCTAAACTAACTAGTATTACACTTGAATAAAAAAGCCAGGGGCTATCCTGAAATGCCTGTATAACTAAACTTAAATAATTATCAACCACCGATAACTTCGCCCATTTTGAATATTGGTAAGTACATTGCGATAACCAGGCCACCAATTACAATGGCAAGGAATACCATAATGAGTGGCTCCATCAAACTTGTGAGCGCATCAACAGAGTTATCTACTTCTGATTCATAAAAATCAGCTACTTTAGATAGCATGTCATCTAATGCACCTGATTCTTCACCAATAGAAACCATTTGTACGACCATATTTGGAAATAAGTCGGGGAAGGTTTGTAGACTGGTTTGTAGCTGTAAGCCGCTGGATAAGTCATCGCGTAAAACTAATATTGCTTGCACGTATTCGTTATTGCCCGCTGCACCAGCTACAGAGTCCATGGCTTCTACTAATGGCACACCGGCGGTGAACATGGTGGATAGTGTTCTAGAAAAACGAGCAATAGATGAGTTTTTCACAAGAGCGCTCACAACAGGAATCTTTAAATAAGTTTTGTCCAGGAAATTGCGAAACTTTTTTGAGCGTTTAAAGGTTTGTGAGACGGCCGTAATTGCCAGGGCTATGCCTCCAAAAATGGCCCACCACCAGGCGACCATAAAGTCGGATAAACTCACAACCAGTAATGTGAATGAAGGTAGGTCGGCACCAAAACCTGCAAACATCGCGGAGAATGATGGTACTACAAAAATTAACAGGATTGCGCTGACGATAAACGCTACAACTAATACCGATATAGGGTAAGTCATTGCTTTTTTGATTTTTGCCTTAAGGGCTTCGGTTTTCTCTTTATAGGTAGCAATTTTCTCAAGCAGTGTTTCAAGAGCACCTGATTGCTCGCCCGCAGCAACTAAATTACAAAACAGGTCATCAAAATAAAGAGGGTGTTTACTGATTGCTTCAGCGAATGTTCCACCTGCCTCAACGTCACCTTTAATGGTAAAAATCAATTCAGACATATTTTTATTGGCATGGCCATCACCCACAATATCAAATGACTGAACCAGCGGAACTCCGGCTTTCATCATTGTGGCCATCTGGCGACTGAACACAGAAATATCACCGGATGTAATAGGTTTGCCTTTGCTAGCACCAAATAAGCCGGCGGATTTTTTCTTTACTTTTTGGGGGACTATACCCTGTTTTCTTAGCTCTGCTTTAACCAGATCCTGACTAGCAGCATGAATCACACCTTTCAGTATCTTTCCCTGCTTATTTTTACCTTCCCAGGTAAAAGAGGTCTTCTCGGCTTGTTTTTGTTTTTGTGCCATTTTTAGTCCTTAGTCACTCGGTTTATCTCTTCGAGGCTGGTTACACCCGCAGCTGCCTTTTTCAGGCCTGATTGTCTCAAGTCAGCAATGCCTTCTTTTTGAGCCTGATCCGCAATATCAATGGCATTACCACCTTGCATAATGATTCTGCCGATCTCTTCTGATATAGGTAATACCTGGTATATGCCGACGCGGCCTTTATAGCCTTTATCGCATGCATCACAGCCAACCGCTTTGTAAAGTTTTATGCCATCTTTGACCTGAGCCTCTGTGAAGCCTTCTTCAATAAGTGCCTCGCTTGGTATGTTGTCTTCAGTTTTACAGTGTTCACATAGTCTGCGGGCAAGTCGTTGAGCGATAATTAAGTTGACGGCCGATGCAATATTAAATGGAGGTACGCCCATATTAACCAGGCGGGATAGTGTTTGCGGCGCGTCATTTGTATGCAGGGTAGACATTACCATATGGCCAGTTTGCGCGGCTTTGATGGCAATCTCAGCCGTTTCCAGGTCACGAATTTCCCCTACCATGATAACGTCGGGATCCTGGCGTAAGAATGCCCTTAATGCGGAGCCGAAATCGAGCCCGACTTTGGCATTCACATTCACCTGGTTGATGCCTTCAAGGTTTATCTCAGCAGGGTCCTCTGCAGTTGAGATATTGGTATCTTCGGTGTTTAAAATATTCAGGCCGGTATATAGGGATACCGTTTTTCCGCTACCCGTTGGCCCAGTCACTAAAATCATACCGTATGGATTTGCTAATGCATTCAGGTAGAGTTCTTTCTGTTCAGGCTCATAACCCAGCATATCGATGCCAAGGCTTGCGCTCGATGGATCAAGGATACGCAGTACAATTTTTTCGCCAAATAGAGTGGGGCAGGTATTAACACGAAAATCGATGGCCTTGTTTTTCGAGATGCGCATTTTTATGCGGCCATCTTGAGGTACACGTCTTTCTGCCGTATCCATGCGAGACATGACCTTTACGCGGGCGGATAGCCTGCCGCCTAAGGAAACCGGTGGAGAAGCAACTTCACGTAATACACCATCTATACGTAAACGGACTCGATAGCGTTTTTCATAGGGTTCAAAATGAATATCCGACGCACCTTTTTTAATAGCATCAAGTAGTACTTTGTTTACAAAGCGTACGACCGGGGTATCATCAACATCTGAAGCGCCGCCATCGTCGGACATATCCGCTTCAGTGTCTTCAAAATCGACGTCATCTAAGTCTTCATCTAGCATGCCATCCATGCCGTTATCCTGGCTTTCCATGGCAGATGAAATGAACTTAACGAGTTTGTCGACCTCAACTAAAACGGCCTCAGCACTAATACCTGTCTGGAATTTTATTTCATCGATAGCGACAAGGTTTGTAGGCTCAGCAATGGCAACATAAAGCCGGTTGCCTCGCTTATACAGTGGGATGGCCTGGTGTTTTTTAATCAGGTCTTCGTTAACGAGATCTTTAGGGATAACCTCTTTATCAATAGCATCCAGGTCTATTAGCGGGATACCAAACTCATTTGAGGCGATGGTCGCGAGCTGATTAGCGCCAATAAGGTCTTTAGAAACCAGATATTGGCTTAAATTGAGCTTTTCTTTCTTTGATTCAGCCTGTGCAGAAAGGACGACGGCTTCGTCTAATAACCCATCAAGGACAAGGCGTCGAGATAGGCCGCTAAGTTTTGTATCAGGTGGCATAAAAGTAAGGCTCGGCTAATAGTTATAATTAGGCCCGAGATGTTTATCCGAGCCTAATTTACGTAATTAATACTAGGGAACTTGTAGCCGAAATCAAGTATTTAGCCAGTATTGTGAGTTATTTTATTAAGTTTGTGTGAAACAGTGAAAATAATCGCTTATATACCGTCGACAATTGGGTCGATATTAGAGCAGCCACCCACGCCTGATACAGTAACTTTATATGAATTTTGAATATTACCTGTAGAGCCCGCTTCTACAACATATTTGAATTCATTATTGTCATCAGGGTTCCAGAACAGTGGTGCGAGTGGGTTGGGGATGCTCATATTCGATAAGGTCGATGAGCCTGGGTCTAATCCATCATGAACGCCGGCAGTATAGGTGCCGTATTCTATGTTAGCTGCTTCCTGATGCGTTCTTAGTGTTTGCAGGTTCATGCCAGCGGTCGACTGGCATGATGCTTTGATATAGCCGTTATAAGAAGGCACGGCTATCATGGTCAAGATGCCGATTATAGCGACAACAATCATCAGTTCAACGAGTGTAAAGCCTTTACTGTTTTGAATCATGTCGAATCCTCTGACTTAAATTATTTGGTTTGTATTAGATTACTCTATTAAATCTAAAAAAAAGATATAAACGGAGTAAACGGTTATTAATTAAAGATTAAACGTAAAAAAAGCCAGGGAGGTTTCCCTTCCTGGCTTTTTAATCAAGTAAGAGCTGGAGGCTTACTGATCAAACGACTTACTACCACCAGGTAGGTCACCGTATACAGGTGTAGTAACCGTGATTACACCTGTAGCAGCAACTAGCGCAACACCGACTTCACCAGTAGCATCTACAGCAGCGGCTGCGAATGCAGCGGCACCAGAAGGCGCTTTAGCATTTGTAGATCCATTTAGATGATCAATCAATTGAGCACCAGTTGCATCTAATGCTTCAATTGCTGTTACAGCACCATTAGCATCAACTAATGTGTCACGGTTGGCTGCTAGAACATTAAGTGCACGTTGCGTTTTATTTTTAGAAATTTCGTTTTTGATGATACGTACGGCTTCGGATGCGTTGCTTGTCACCTGTGTCATATTCGCCGTTGCGATGTAGTTGTTATACGAAGGAATCGCAATTGCAGCCAGAATACCGATAATGGCAACAACGATCATTAATTCAATCAGTGTAAAACCTTGTTGTACTTTTCTCATGGTGTATCTCCGAGTTTTGGTGGTTTAGGTAAACGACATATTCGTTGTATGTCTCTACCTTCGTTAAATAAGTCCTCATGTAGAGGTTGTTAAGTGTAATGCAGCCGCCGTGCCAACTTTTGAAAATTCAATATAAGTTCTTATATAACAGATGGTTAGGTGTTTTTTTGGGTTTTTTGTGTTCAGGTAAAAAGTGACAAAACCCATTGTCACTTTGTCACAAAGTGACAATTTTGTTAGTTATTGTTCAATAGCCGAGTGGAAAAATAGGTGGATAGCAATAGAGAATCTTGTATGACTATTTAATTGCTGACTCATTCAATATCAAGTTTGCTTAGGCGATAGCGTAATTGGCGGAGGCTTAAGCCCAAAAGTTTGGCGGCGGCCGTTTTATTCCAGCGAGTTTGTTCTAATGCTTGCACAATAACGTCTTTCTCCTGCTCCACCAGGCTTAGGTTATGGTGCGGAATGTCGTTGCTTTGCGATTTTTGAGTGGCTTGAGATTCTGTGTGAGCTTTGGCTGTATGATTGGGTAGCTGTAAATCGTCTGCTTCAATAACATTATTGTCTGCTAAAGCAATAGCTCTCTCTAGTATGTTTTCTAATTCGCGCACATTACCCGGAAAATTATAGTTAGCAAGTGCTTGAGCGGCCTGAGTTGAAAGTTCAGGTGCGGGTGAAGCTGACTGGTTTGCTATACGCAATAACAATGAGTTAGTAAGTGTAGGAATATCTTCAGGGTGCTCCCTTAAACTCGGTACATCAAGTGCTATCACGTTTATTCGGTAGTAAAGGTCTTCACGAAATTTACCCTGTTGCACTAAGGCAGATAGATCCTTGTGACTGGCGCTTAATATACGTACATCAACAGATTCTTCATGGTGATCACCAACAGATCGAACAGCCTTTTCCTGAATGGCGCGTAGTAACTTAACTTGCATTTGTAATGGTAGATCTGCGACTTCATCAAGAAATAATGTGCCACCATCGGCCGCCTTGAATAAACCATCTTTGTCTGCTGTGGCACCAGTGTAGCTACCTTTTTTATGCCCGAAAAATTCACTTTCCATTAATTCAGAAGGAATCGCACCACAGTTGACAGGAATAAAGGGTTTATCTGCTCTGGCACCTTGTTGGTGAATAAGGTGAGCAACCAGTTCTTTCCCGCAGCCGGATTCGCCATGAATAAATACTGGGGCCTGACTGCGTGCCAACTTGTTTGTTTTTTGCCTTAATTGCCGAATAACATCTGAATCACCAAGCAATTGAAATTGACCTGACTCTTTTGCGTTAACGTTGCTTGGGGCGGGTAATGTGATGGCTGCTGTTACTAAATTACGCAGTATTTGCAGGTCTATAGGCTTTGATACGAAGTCAAATGCACCGGCTTTTAATGCGCGTACAGCCGATTCCATATTCCCGTATGCAGTAATAACGGCAACAGGTGTTTGTGAGTGATTTTGTTGAATGTGCTTTACCAAATCAATGCCACAGCCGTCCGGTAAGTTCATGTCGGTCAGGCATAGATCAAAACTGTCCGTAGAGAGTAATTTTTTTGCAGTGCTAATATCATTTGCGGACTGAGTTTGTAACCCCATTCTATTGAGTGTTATTTCAGCGAGCTCACAAATGTCCGGTTCGTCATCTACGATAAGGACAAGTTGTTGATCTATTTTTTTATCATTCATGGTTAAATTATTCTATCTGGCAGATAAAAGATGTATTGTGAAACAGCTGCCAGATTCATCGTTTCTGGCATAACGAATTTTGGCGCGGTTACTTTCAATGACTTCTTTCGAAATATAAAGCCCCAAACCCGATCCTTTTGGATTGGTGGTAAAGAAAGGATCAAAAATTTGTTCGATAATTTCTTCAGGAATGCCAGGGCCATTATCTATTACTTTAATAAACGGCTGATCATTCTGTTGATCATAGCCGCATATAATTTGTATTTTAACTAGCGCGATCTGCTTGTCGTTGTGTGAAATTGCGTTTGTACATAAATTGCTCATTACCTGATTTAAGTGGCTGGAATCGAATAAAACAAATATGTCATCATCGGCTGTTTCTAAAATAAGCTGATCTGAGTTTAGGTTATAACTGAGTAAAAACTCTTCGCGAAAATTATTTAACCATTGATTTAGTTCAATAGTATCAGTACTTCCTTTTTGTGACTTGGAAAGCTGTAAAACATTCTCTATGACTTTATCGAGTCTTTGTACCTGTGTAGTAATAATATTGGTTAGCTTTTTATCAGCGGCATCTAATTCAGATTCCTGTAAAAGCTGTGACGCATGATTAATGGCACTTAATGGGTTACGAATCTCATGTGCAATACTCGCGGTAAGGCGACCAAGTGAGGCGAGCTTTATTTGTTGAAAGCGCTGATTCATCTGCGTAGCGTCTTCTAAAAAAATAAGGGTGTCACCCGTACCTTTTCCGGTGCGGTGTAATTCGCGAAAGCCTGGTTGTATATCCGGTAGTCCTTGTTCCTGACGGATGGCTTTGTGGTGCATATTCGGTTGTTCTCGCCATTCTATAAGTCGAGTATCAAGTGCGGGTAATATATTTTTAAGTAGTGGCTTGTCCTGTAATGGAATATTGCCGAGTAAGCTTTCCGCAGATCCGTTAGACATGCGTATGTGGCCGGTATCATCTACCACGATAATACCGGTGCGCATATTCCGGATAATGTCATCATTTAAGATTTCAAGGCTGATAATATCTTCTTCGCGTTCTATCGCTAATTCCTCAGATCGGCGAACACGATGTGACAGTGTAGATGCAAGAAAGCTGGTAGCAAAGAAGACTAAACCCAGTAAGCCTGCGTGTGTATATTCAGCTGGATGGCTTGTGTTGTTTAGCAAACGGAAGGTTTGTTCACTCAAAACGGCTATAGAGGCCAGTGATGCGAATACAAAAGGGTGCTTACCTTTGAGGAAAATTCCTGTCGCGGTGACGTTAATGATCAGTAGAATACTAAGTGAACTGTTTAAACCACCACTGGAATAGGTTAGTAATGTGATGAGTAAAATATCAGTGGCGTTTGCAAGTATTACCTGAGTTTCTAGCTTAGGGGTTCCTCGGATGCTTAAAAACAGAAAGAGTATGCTGCTACAGAGTAAAGTCGTGACGGATATAAGAAATATGGCCGGGTGTTCGCTACCTAGAAAGTTGAGCCAGCCATCTTTAAAAAATACGACTAATAAGCCCAGAGCCAGTAAAAGACGATACTGGTTAATTTGTCTCAGCGGGCGCCAGGTGAGTGTTTTATCATTGGCATTCGATAGTGATGTGACTGCGTGGTTAGATATATAGCTCAAGCTGATTTATTCCAGTCTTCTAAGTGCTTGCTTGAGCAAAAACTTTTGTCGCCTTTCATAATTGCATCTTCACTGGGGATATATGTTTTGCATTGAACACATTGCAGCATGTTTTTATTTGCGGGTTTATGTTGGCTGTCTGTAGGCCTGTTTTTTAGTCGCATGGTAAAGCTACGAGCAGCCCATAATATAAGTGCGACAAAAATAATAATTAAAAGACTCTTAAACATCTTGCTGTTCTGCTCCCCTTTCCTGATAAAATCTAGCTTCTATTCTAATCCAGATACACTGTTATGAGTGAAGTTGTAAACATTTGCATGGTCCAGGATCACTTTCTGGTAGGTGATATTAAAGCGAATACGCGGAAAATCATATCACTGGGACAACAAATGCAGGAAAAAGGTGCTGATTTAGTTCTTTTTCCAGAGCTGGCACTAAGTGGCTATCCACCAGAAGACTTATTGTTACGTGGAGGGTTTATTCGCCAAATAGAAGACGCTGTGCAAGAAATAGCTAAAAGTTCCGGGGACTCACTCATGGTCTTTGGAACGCCCAGACTGGCCACAGATGGTTCATTGTTCAATGCCGCGGTGGCTTGCCAGCGTGGTGAAGTGATTGCGGAGTACCACAAATATAGTCTGCCGAATTACGCTGTATTTGATGAGAAGCGTTACTTCCAGGCAGGCAGTCAGCCATTAGTTATTGAGTGCAAGCAGAGAAAAATAGGCATTATTATTTGTGAAGACGCCTGGTTTGATGAGCCCGTGAATCAAGCGGTAGAGGCGGGTGCTGAAATAATGCTGATATTAAATGCGTCACCGTATCACAGAAATAAGCATCAACAGCGCATAGATATGTTGCGTAGTCGTCAGCAAGCAGTCCCCTTACCTGTCTTTTATTTAAATACGGTTGGCGGCCAGGACGAACTGGTATTTGATGGTGATTCACTGGTATTAAATGCTGCTGGAGAATTAATTGGGCGAGGCCCCGATTTTGAAACAGCTCAATTGCACTATCAAATTGATGTAAATAATGTAATTACTTCTATCAATACGCCATTTTCTCAGCCGGAGAGTGAATTAGCCAATATCTACAAAGCACTGGTAACCGCAGTGCGTGACTATGTAAAAGGTAATGGCTTTAACGGTGTTGTGATCGGTTTGTCCGGTGGTGTCGATTCGGCGCTTACGCTGGCTATTGCTGTTGATGCCCTGGGTGCCAGCGAAGTTCATGCCGTTATGATGCCTTCTCGTTATACGGCACAGATGAGCCTGGACGATGCTAAGGCCGAAGCTGATATATTAGGTGTGGATTACAAAGTGATATCAATCGAGCCAACTTTTGAGGCTTTTTTAGACACGCTAAAAGACGAGTTTGCGAATACTGAAGTAGACACTACGGAAGAAAATATACAGGCGCGTTGTCGTGGCGTTTTACTCATGGCCTTATCCAATAAGCTTCGTCGAATGGTGCTTACAACGGGCAATAAAAGTGAAATGGCGGTGGGTTATAGTACCTTGTACGGTGATATGGCTGGTGGTTTCGCACCTCTTAAAGATGTTGAAAAGCAATTGGTATACGCCTTATGTGATTACAGAAACTCAGTGTCTCCCGTTATTCCGCAACGTGTACTCGACAGGCCGCCTTCGGCAGAGCTACGAGAAGATCAGGAAGATCAGGACAGCTTGCCCGACTATGCGATACTGGATGCCATCCTTAGAATGAGTGTTGAGGGTGATATGCAGAAGCAGGATATCGTAGCTGCAGGGTACGACGAGGCAACGGTTGATAAAATTATTCGCATGGTTCAGTTAAATGAATATAAGCGTCGACAGGCACCGCCTGGAGTGAAAATCACCCAGCGCGCCTTCGGGCGAGATCGTCGTTACCCAATTACATCAGGTTATCGGCGAAACTAAAATTGGGTGTAAGATTGAGCCAGATTTTTGCAACTGCATGATAAGAGTTAGAGGCTACATAATGAAAAAAATAGAAGCCATAATAAAGCCATTTAAGTTAGATGATGTGCGGCGAGCATTAACAGAAATCGGGATTACCGGTTTAACGGCAACAGAAGTGAAGGGATTTGGCCGACAACAGGGGCATACCGAGCTGTATCGGGGAGCGGAATATGTGGTTGATTTTATTCCCAAGGTAAAGCTGGAGATAGTACTGGATGATTCTCAGGTAGAGCTGTGCCTAGAATCTATTTGTAATGCCGCGAGAACCGGGAAAATAGGCGATGGCAAAATATTTGTATCGGGTATCGGAAATATTGTGCGAATTCGTACAGGAGAAAAGGGTCAGGAGGCTATCTAACCTCCGCCCAGTAAAAATTCTTTCTATTTAATTGTTAGGTGCTTGAAGTTCTTCCAGACGGTCGGCCAGAGCAACTTGTTGATGGCTATCTGTGTTAGCAGCCAACACGAGCTGAGCATCTGCTGCCAGGTCTTTTAAACCCAGTTTATTATATGCCGTGACCATAATGGCCAGTGCCTTGCGACTAGCCGGGGTTGTTTGATAATTTTCTATTACATACTGTCCACGCTTTGCTGCAGCGAGCCAGGCCTGGCGCTTTATATAGTATTCCGCAGCGTGTAATTCAGCCTCGGCCAGTTTATTTCGAAGGTAAACCATGTGCTGGTGTGCATCAACGGCATAGCGACTATCTGGGTATTGTTTAACCAATGTGGAAAAGCTACGCATAGCATCATGCATCGATTGATTGTCGTGTAGCGAAATATCGCGAGGTAAATAATCATCCATGAAACTTTTGCCGCGGGTAAAATCAGCACGACCCTTGAGGTACCACGCGTAGGAAACATTCGGGTCTCGTGGATTTATGCGAATAAATCGATCGGCCGCCGCAATAGCAGATTCGGGTTCGTCAAATTTGTAATAAGCATACGCGACATCAAGCTGGGCCTGGCGAGCATAAGGGCTAAATGGATAACGGGCCTCCAGGTTTTCAAGATAAGTAATAGCCGTTTCGAACTCGGCATTTTTTAATGATAAACTAGCTTCTTCATAAAAGTCGCTGGCTGACCAGTTAGCATAAGGGTCGTCTTTTATGCCGTCTCCGCTACACGCCACGAGAAACAAAGATAAAATAGCTATAGGTAATAATCGCATCATAAACTCAAACTTAAATACAGTAAGTGCCCATTATACAAGAGAAGCCATCTATGTCCGATGATATTTCCCAAGATAACCGTCATGAGGTGTGCACTCAATCAATTCCCATCGAATACGCATCTCAGCGTATAGACTCGGTTTTGGTGAAATTGTTCCCCGACTATTCGCGTAGCCGATTACAGCAATGGATTAAATCTGGTCAGGTATTGCTGGATGGTCAGGTACCAAGACCTAGAGATAAGGTGATTGGTGGTGAACCGTTGGAGGTTCATATTGAGCATGAAACCTGTAATGAGGATGTATTAGCCGAGCCTGTGCCCCTGAATATTGTGTATGAAGATGACGATATTCTGGTGATTAATAAACCAGCGGGCCTGGTCGTGCACCCTGCGGCGGGGCACCCCGGTGGGACGATGCAAAATGGCCTTCTATATCACGATGAAAAACTACATGAAGTGCCACGCTCGGGCATTGTGCATCGTCTGGATAAAGATACTACTGGATTATTAGTGGTTGCACGTAACTTAAAGGCGCATAAGTCTCTGGTCGATCAATTACAGAATCGATCGATGCATCGTGAGTATCAGGCCATCGTTTTAGGCGTGCTAACCGCAGGTAATACGATTGATAAACCGATGGGGCGCCATGGGCGAGACCGAAAAAAAATGGCGGTAAAACCGGAAGGTAAGGAAGCCATAACGCATTTCAGGGTGTTAGATCGATACCGTGGACACAGCCGTATAAAGGTCAATCTGGAAACCGGGCGAACGCATCAAATTCGTGTGCACATGGCCTATGTAAGGCACCCGCTGGTGGGTGATCAAACCTATGCAGGGCGTTTGCAAATACCCGCGGGTGCGAGTGATGAGTTAAAAGAAATGTTGCGTGGTTTTAATCGTCAGGCATTGCACGCGGGGCAATTGGGTCTGATTCATCCACGAACGGGTAAACCCATGGAATTTAAGGTGCCCCTGCCTGCGGATATGAAAGAGTTGATCAGGGTACTGGAAGCGGATATACATGTTGATTATGAGGATAATTCATACATTGATAATTTCTCTGATGATTATCCAGATGAGTATTATGAGGAATAGGGTGCTAGGTTTGTTGTATATGTCTAAAAGTTACGCTTGATTATGAAACCTGAGTTGCAGCTCATTACGCCGAATTGGCCAGCGCCAGATAATATTCATGCTGTCAGTACTACCCGGATATCCGGTGAAAGCAAAGGTGTTTATGCCGGCTTGAATCTGGCACAGCATGTGGGTGATGATCCGCAGACGGTTGAGCAAAATCGTCGTCAACTATCAACCGTTCTAGCGCTACCCAATGAGCCGTTCTGGCTTAATCAGGTGCACCAGGCAACGGCACTAAACACCTCCACTCAGAAAAAAGTTGTAAAAGGAAGTGTTACACCTGATGCGGATGCGTCTTTTAGCTCGCAGGAAAACCACGTCTGCGCCGTGCTGACAGCAGATTGCTTACCTGTACTTATTTGTAATAGCCAGGGTAATAAGGTTTCCGCGATCCATGCGGGATGGCGTGGCCTGGCCGAAGGCGTCATTGAAAATTCGATTGCTGGACTCAATGAAAGACCAGGTAGATTAATGGCGTGGTTAGGTCCTGCCATTGGGCCTCAGGCTTTTGAAGTGGGCGTAGAAGTGCGCAGCACTTTTGTTGAAAAGTTCGCTCAAGCCGAGGCCGCCTTTATACAAAACAGACCGGGTCATTATCTGGCGGATATATATCAACTGGCACGTTTAGTATTAAGTAGCGTAGGTGTTAAAGCTATTTATGGTGGCGAGTACTGTACGTTTAATGATGCAAATCACTTTTATTCGTATAGGCGTGATGGTACAACAGGGCGTCAAGCCAGTTTGATCTGGTTTAGTTGACTGTTCAGGCTCAATAATAAAAGTGGGAGATAAAAATGAAGTGGTCTGTATTAACATTGGTGGGTGCTGATCGGCCGGGTATCGTCGCATCGGTAACAGAGGCTTTATTTAAGCAGGGTTGCAGTTTGGCTCAGGCATCGATGATGCGTTTAGGTGCCAATTTTTCCATTATGTTGCGTGTATCTCACACAGAAGAAACAGATATTCAGCAAGTGTTAGGGGAAATATGCAACACCATGGGATTGCATTTACATATAGATGAAGATGCGAGCAATGGCGATACCTTGCCTGAGCCAGATGTGCAGGTAACAGTCTACGGAGCAGATAGAAGTGGCATCGTTGCGCAGGTGACTTCAGTACTGGCGGAGGCTGGGCTTAATATTATCGATTTAGAAACAGATATTGGCGGCAGCGCAGATAAGCCCTTATACATAATGACAATGGAAGGCACTGCGAATAATGGTATCGAGCCATTACAGAAGGCATTAGAAACACTGGATGCGGATATAGACGTCAATCTTGATGAAATTAATACACTGCGAGCTTAGGTGCTGATATATGGAAATTCTTATTTATCCAGATCAGCGACTAAAGCAAATCTCGGAACCCGTAGAAAATATAGATAAAGAGCTACTCGATTTTATCCATCAGTTAGAACAAACGCGCCAGTCTGGTCCAGGTGCCGTTGGCATTGCCTCACCGCAAGTGAATACGTTTAAGCGGGTGGTGATTGTCGATGTATCAAATATGAGAAAGCCGGTGGACAATCATGGACATATGATCATGGTTAATCCTGAAATTACCGAGTGGGATGGTATGTCGATGGGGCGAGAAGGTTGCCTATCCGTACCGGAATTTACGGGCAACGTTATTCGTGCAGAAAAAATAAAATTAAATTATACCGATGAAACCGGAGTTCAACATGAAATTGAATCAACCGGGTTTGAAGCCAGGGCAATCCAGCATGAAATGGATCATTTAGATGGCTTATTGTTTTTAGATCGACTGGTGAGTCGACGTAGCGATTTATTTAAACGTAAGGTATATAAAAAATAGTTGTAGTTTTATTGTGAAGCAACATGTTACTCAATACTCATCTATTATTGTAGGGGTCTGTATAGGGAGTTAACACGCAGTGTCACCAACCTTAAATATCGATGTACAACAATCAAACGCACTAGCTCTGAGTCTATGCAATGTAGGCCTGTGCGATTATTGTCTGCCACCTACTCCACAATTAAATTTCACGCCCAGCTGGGCAAAAATCCTTGGTTATACCGCAGATGAAATTCCAGACGCGGAAATATTTCAGAGCTGGTGGGGGCAGCAAATTCATCCGAATGATCATGCACGGGTTATTAGTCTGTTTAATAAGTTGTACTCAGGTGATATAAAAAAACTCAGTTGTCTTTTTCGAATTCAGCAAAAGCAAGGCAACTGGTGTGAAGTTGAAGTTCTGGCAACGGTTATTAAGCGTAGCGAACAAGGCTGGGCGCAACATGTCTTTAGCGTGATGCGAGATATGGGTGAAAGTGGCAATAGGTATAAGCGTATTGTTGAAAACTTAAATGAAGGCATATGGGTAATAGATCGCTATAACAATATTCAGTTTGTAAATCAGGCGTTATCAGACATGCTCGGCTATAGCATCAATGAGCTGTTAGGAATGCCCATATTAAATTTATTAAAAGATGAAAATCAGGTTCTATATAAAAAACAAATTTCTGATCGCAAACAAGGTGTTTCGGGTATATATGAAATAGAACTCATACATAGAGACGGTCACGACGTTTTAATCCAGGCTGAATCAGCGGCAATGTTTGATGTTCAGGATAATTTTGACGGACTGGTTGAAGGTATTAAGGATTTAACCGATATTCGTCAGCAACAATTAAAACTGAAAATGTTGTCGTCTGCAGTAGAACAAAGTGGTTCGATGGTAATGATTTCAGATGTAAATGCTGATATTGAATATGTGAATCCTAAGGTCTGTACAATTACAGGATATGGTAAAGAGGAATTAATAGGTAGTAATGCGCGTGTTTTTCAATCAGATGATATGGACCCGAAAATGTTGTCGGATCTATGGACGACTATTAGTTCAGGTAATGAATGGCAGGGTGAAGTACAGTTACAAAAAAAAGATGGCGGTGGTATTTGGGTTTTGATGTCGATTTCGTCTGTTAAGAACGAACGCAATCAAATTAGTCATTTTGTTACAGTGTGTGAAGATGTCTCTCAGTTAAAAGAAGCGCGGCTACGTATGGAAGAACTGGCTTATGTTGACAGCCTAACCGGTTTGGCTAATCGCCTGTTATTTCGTGATCGACTTGAGCAGGCATTAAAGGCACTGACTCGAACTAAAACCAGTGCCGCCTTACTCTATCTTGATCTCGATGAGTTTAAACGGATTAACGATTCAATGGGGCATGATGTAGGTGATGCGCTTTTGATGAAAGTGGCAGAAACCTTACGCCAGTGCGTGAGACATCAGGACACCGTGGCGCGTATGGGCGGAGATGAATTTGTTATATTGTTAACAGATATTGATGGCATGTCAGGTGCGTCAGCTGTGGCCAGAAAAATTATGGACAGTATGTCGCATCCGGTAGAATTGCTAAAAAATGAAATATTAATAACACCGAGTATAGGTATCACTTTAGCTCCTGCAGATAGTTTGAATGCAGATATTTTATTAAAAAATGCTGATCTGGCGATGTACAAAGCGAAGTCTACGGGGCGTAATAACTTTCAGTTTTTTACAGAAGAAATGAATGCACAAATTGTTGACCATCTAACAATAGAAAATGACTTACGTCATGCTATTGAAAATGATGATCTATATATGAAGTATCAACCCAAGTGTAATATTGAGACTAAAAAAATAATTGGTGTAGAAGCACTGGTTAGGTGGAATCATCCAACTAAAGGCGAACTATCACCAGATTATTTTATACCTATTGCTGAAACCGCAGGCCTGATGGTGAAGTTGGGAAAATGGGTTTTACGGGCCTCTTGCAAGGATATTAAACAGCTTGAATCTCAGGGGCTAAAAGATGTTGAGTTAGCCGTAAACTTGTCAACCAGGCAGTTTAGAGATCCCTATTTAATTGAAACCATTCAAAATGTATTGGCGGAAACGGATTTTAAAGCCGTTGACCTGGAACTGGAAATTACAGAAACAACCTTGATGGAGCAAATTGATCTGGCTATAGAGTTACTGGATCAAATAAAGTCTCTGGGTATTTCAGTCACTATTGATGACTTTGGTACGGGTTACTCCTCGTTAAATTATTTAAAACGTTTACCTATTGATACTTTAAAAATTGATAAGGCGTTTATAGATGAAATTCCTGATGATAAAGATGACATGGAAATATCATCTGCGGTTATTGCGATGGCGCATAAGCTGGGATTAAAGGTCGTGGCCGAAGGTGTATCTACTCAGGCTCATTGGGATTTTCTGGCACAAAATAACTGTGATATTGCACAGGGTTATCTTATCGGTAAGCCAATGGGTGTACAGGAGCTACTTGAATATTATGTAAAGGCACAGAAGCAGGAGTAGCGCTCCAGTAAATTGCTTTATGTCAAATTATCTTCATAAACCATTAATCAAATATATACCCCCCTTGAATTTAAGCTGAATACCCATATTTTCTAGTCAATAGAAAACTTAAAGAGGCTATGCCATGAGAATGGATAGATTAACCAGCAAATTTCAAACCGCGCTTTCTGAGGCGCAATCTCTCGCTGTTGGACGAGACCACCAGTTTATAGAGCCCATCCACTTGATGTTGGCTCTGCTTGATCAGGATGGTGGCTCAGTACGCCATTTGCTGACAATGAGTAATGTGAACGTTAATGGTTTACGTTCCAAGCTTGGAGAAGAGTTAGAGCGCTTACCGCAAATAGAAGGTAATGCGGGTGATGTTCACTTATCTAATGACCTGTCACGCTTACTCAATGTTTGTGACAAGCTCGCGCAAAAACGTAAAGATGATTACATTACGAGTGAGTTGTTTGTACTGGCCTGTATAGAAGAGAAGACACGCATTGGTGACATATTACGCGAATTTGGCGCCGAGAAAAAACAGCTTGAAGAAGCAATTGATAAGGTACGCGGCGGCCAGAAGGTAAATGACCCAAATGCCGAAGATCAGCGCCAGGCATTAGAAAAATACACGGTAGATGTGACCGAACGTGCGGAGCAGGGAAAGCTTGATCCAGTTATTGGTCGTGACGAAGAAATACGTCGAACCATTCAGGTACTACAACGCCGTACTAAAAATAATCCCGTATTAATTGGTGAGCCCGGTGTAGGTAAAACCGCCATTGTAGAAGGTCTTGCGCAGCGTATTGTTAATGGTGAAGTACCAGAAGGTTTAAAAAATAAGCGTTTATTGTCGCTTGATTTGGCGGGGCTAATCGCCGGTGCTAAATTTCGCGGTGAGTTTGAAGAGCGCTTAAAGGCTGTACTCAATGACCTGTCTAAGCAGGAAGGTCAGGTCATCCTGTTTATAGATGAAATTCACACAATGGTAGGCGCTGGAAAATCTGAAGGCGCAATGGATGCCGGTAATATGTTAAAGCCGGCATTGGCACGTGGAGAATTACATTGTGTGGGTGCGACCACGCTTGATGAGTATCGTCAGTACATTGAGAAAGATGCAGCACTTGAGCGACGCTTTCAAAAAGTACTGGTGGATGAGCCAAGTGTTGAAGATACCATTGCGATATTACGAGGCTTGAAAGAGCGTTATGAAGTGCACCATGGTGTTGATATTACCGACCCTGCAATTGTCTCTGCAGCCGTGCTTTCGCATCGCTATGTGACCGATCGCCAATTACCCGATAAGGCAATCGATTTAATCGATGAAGCGGCAAGCCGTATTCGAATGGAAATTGATTCCAAACCTGAAGTAATGGATCGCCTGGAGCGTCGCTTAATTCAGTTAAAAATTGAGCGAGAAGCACTAACTAAAGAAGATGATAAGGCCTCTATTGAACGCTTATCCAAATTGCAAATAGAGATAGATGACCTGGAGCAGGAGTATCAGGAGCTAGACGAAGTTTGGGTTTCTGAGAAAGCGGCGTTACATGGTAGTGCGAGCATTAAGGAAAAACTTGAGCAGGCAAGGCTTGAACTAGACACAGCAAGGCGTGCAAATGACTTAACGCGTATGTCTGAACTGCAATATGGGCAAATTCCTGAGCTAGAGAAGCAACTGGATATGGCATCACAGGTAGAAATGCAAGAGATGACACTGTTGCGTAATCGAGTGACCGAAGAAGAAATCGCGGAAGTCGTATCACGCGCAACCGGTATTCCCGTCGCCAAAATGATGGAAGGCGAGAAAGAAAAGCTCCTGCAAATGGAAGACAGTATTCGCAAACAGGTTGTCGGTCAGGACGAGGCCGTTGTCTCTGTTGCAAATGCGATACGCCGCTCACGTGCAGGACTGTCTGATCCGAATAGGCCCAATGGCTCATTCCTGTTTTTAGGCCCGACTGGTGTGGGTAAAACGGAATTAACCAAGGCATTGGCGAAGTTTTTGTTTGATACTGAAGATGCCATGGTACGCATAGATATGTCCGAATTTATGGAAAAACATTCGGTGGCGCGACTCATTGGCGCTCCTCCAGGCTATGTGGGTTATGAAGAGGGTGGTTACTTAACGGAAGCGGTGAGACGTAAGCCTTACTCAATTGTTTTACTAGATGAAGTAGAGAAAGCGCACCCCGATGTATTTAACATACTGCTGCAAGTGCTGGATGATGGACGTCTCACAGACGGGCAGGGGCGTACGGTTGATTTTAGAAACACCGTTATCGTAATGACCTCTAATCTGGGCTCACAAAAAATACAGGAATTTTCTGGTAAAGACGATTTTGAAGGTATGAAAGCAGCGGTGATGGAAATTGTTGGCCAACACTTCAGGCCTGAATTTATTAACCGTGTTGATGAGTCTGTCGTCTTCCAGCCATTAGGTCGCGAGCAAATTCGTGAAATTACGGCTATCCAGATTGAATATCTGCGTCAGAGGCTACAGGACAAAGACATGGACTTGAGTTTGAGTGAAGAGGCGTTGGATAAG
>Ga0316204_10005955_pt1 | contig 19423 bp, 18 predicted proteins | sample 6monrhotite_MG_2_FD_205661 | JGI IMG/M metagenome (GOLD analysis project Ga0316204, IMG submission 205661) | Microbial mat bacterial communities from mineral coupon in-situ incubated in ocean water Damariscotta River, Maine, United States -... | ecosystem: Environmental > Aquatic > Marine >...
ATGTACCTCGCCGTCATCATCGACCTGTTCTCGCGCCGCGTTGTCGGGTGGGCCATCGCCGACCACATGAGAGCGGAGCTCGCCGTCGATGCCCTGAAGATGGCTCTGGGCCGGCGTCGTCCGCCCGCCGGCCTCATCTGCCACAGCGACCGCGGGAGCCAGTACACCTCCGCCGAGTATCAAGCCCTGCTCGAATCGGCCGGGGCGGTCTGCAGCATGAGCCGCAAGGGGAACTGCTGGGACAACGCCGTCTCCGAGAGCTTCTTCGCCACACTGAAGAAGGAACTCATCCACCGCTACCGCTGGTTCAGCCGCAAAGATGTGGCCGCCGCAGTGGCGCAGTTCATCGAATTCTTCTACAACAACCAACGCATGCACTCGTCCATCGGCTACGCGACCCCTGCCGAGTTCGAGGCCGTCAACTCAACACCAGAGCAGACCACAGTGGCTGCCTGAAAAGTGTCCACCGAATCGGGGCAGTTCCACTCGCCGTTCTTCGTATGATGAACTCCGCGCTGGTTCACACGATGCTCAGGGTGGTCGACCTCGACGAATCGCTCCGGTTCTACGTCGACACGCTCGGCATGAAGGTCTGGCGGCACGAAGAACACCCCCTCGGACGGTTTACGTTGGTGTTCGTTGGCTATGGAGATGAAGACGGCGTGACGCTGGAACTCACCCACAACTGGGGGCGCGAGAAGCCGTACGTCCACGGCACGGCGTTCGGTCATGTCGCGATCGCGGTCGATGATGTCGCCCGAGTGTGTGCTTGCATCACGTCCGCCGGGTTCACCGTCACGCGTTCGCCAGGTCCCATGGCCCACGCGTCGACGTCGGGTCGTGCCCCTGAGCACATCGCGTTCGTTCGTGATCCCGACGGGTACCCGGTCGAGCTGATTCAGCGCTGACGAGTCCGGAGCGAGTGCGCCCGCCGTGAGCGGACACGTCGCGATGGCGTCGAACTCGGTCGGGAGCCGGCGTGGGTCGTAGATGCGCCACATATCCTGGGTGACCGCGACTTTCTTGGGTGGCGCGCGCGTCAACCGTGGCGATGGGGACCCTTCGAACCTCGGCATGGATCGCTCTGCTCGCCCTGCCTGTCGTCGGGTGCACCGGTCATTCGGCGAGGCCGGACCCCGTAGACCTTATCCCAGCCGAGGGGCCGTTTTTTCGGCCATCCGAGGAAGGAGGAGCCCCGGTGGACTGCCCCTCGCCGCTCGAGCCCCTGTTCTCCATGCCATACGACTACGGCGAACGGCACGCGATGGTCGAGCTCCTGGGGGTCTCCACGGACCAGGAGCGGGCGTGGGTGGCACACGGCACCGGGGGGACCACGTACGACCAGCCAGGGTCCCGACGCACGATCATCGAAGTCGATCTGTTGCAGGGAACGGAGCGGAGCCGGGTGGAAGTGGCTCCAACCTTCGATGCAGCCGGCGAGCCGCTGCACGTCCCCTCGCTTGGACGCCTGTGGCCGAACGTCGTCGATGAGGCAGGGGTGGCTTGGCTTGGGCAGATCGGGGCCGATGTCGCAGCGTGGCAGGGACACGGATGGTTCCCGGTGGTCGCGAGTCCCGACGGTCGCTACCTCGTCCACACCCGGTGGCCGGATCGTGCCGACGTCGACGCGGACTGGCTCGCGCTGCGCGATGCGGCGGGGCGCTACCTGGGTCGCGTCGAACCGGCGGTGATGCGAGCGGTCTACGAGCCCTCGTTCTCCCCCGATGGGGAGTACATCGCGTACCGAGGCTGCCGGCCGTATCGGGGCAGGGGATGCCTGTATGACACTTACGTCGAGCCGGTCGCCGACCACGCTCGATCCAAGCGGCGGCTGCGATCCGCGTTTGGGGGCAAGGGACCCTTGCAAGGGCGACCCATCGACGTGAACGGAGCTCGAGGCGATGGCCACCGGTTCGCGCCGGATGGGCGTCATTTGTTCGTCCTGGTTCACGAGAAGGCGCAGGCCTGCGTGTTTCGAGTTCAGGTCGAAACCCAGCAGCACGAGCGCTGGGCGTGTGTGCAAGCGGAGCCTCAGGACCGCGTGAAACTCCTGACCGCGGGTCAGAGGGGACTGGTGGCGGTCGCCCGCCGCACGACCACAGGGGGGCGGGGACTTGGACACCGAGTTCCAGTGGTTCGGACTCGATACGACTGACCCTGGTCCGTCGCTTCGGCGCGCGGGTCTCGGACTGCCGAGCCGAATGCGTCACGACGGACTTGTCCTTGGTCGGAGCTTCGTGGCCCGGCCGACCGGTGAGGTCGACCGAATCGAAGAGTCGCTTTGGTGGTCGGAAGCCAGCCACTTTGCCGACGATGGGACCATCGTTGCGCTGGTACAGCGTGCCCGTGGGATGGGCGCGGGCGAGGCGGTGGTCGTCCGTTTCGATCCGGATATTCGACGAGACTGCGAGGCCGGGAACGAGCCGTAGGCGAGGGACGCCGAACCGCAGCTCACCCGCAGGTCGCGAGGGACGCGGCCGGAAGGTCTCCGTCGCCGACCGGGATCCCGGAGAAGGCACTGCCGGTGAGGTCGGTGTTGGTGGGAACGGTGACGGCGCCCGAGAGGGCTCCGCAGATCCGGTCCGGAGTGACCTGACCCGCGACCGAGATCGACATCACGATGTCACTGCCGTTGATCGGGTTGGCGGCACCCTGGACCGCGGCACCGTCGACGGTGAACTCAAATGATCCGTCTTCGGCGACGGGGACGTCTGTCCTCAAGAACTGTCCGGTCGGGGTCCGAGGCGTGGTGTCCGAGCCCACGTCGAGAGCGAGGTACTGCAGGTCCAGGCTCAGCAGGCCTTCCTGGTTTGCGACCGTACCGGTGAGCTGGATCGGGGTCTGGGGGCTGGCCGACAGACTGAGCAGGACGAGGAAGTCCGTGGGTGGGAAGTCCGTCTCGCCCATACCGGGCGTCTCGTCCTCGGTGTCGCTGCCGCCGATCTGGGCTGCGCAGGACCCCGCCAGACACAAGGGGCGGTCCGGGTCGTAGTCACAATCGGCCGCGGTCTCGCACTCGCAGCAAAGGTCGGTGGCCATACAGGCGGCGCCGGAGAGGATCGCGCGGCAGTCCTGCCAACAAGCCTCGGCCGGGAACTCGTCCCAGCACGTTCCATCCTCGCCGTATTGCGCGATGAGGCGGGTGACGGGACGGTCGGTTTCGGCGGCGCAGTCGACGATCCGGGCGCACGGGCCCGACTGCAGATCGCCCGGGCTCTCGCCTGCATCGGCAGCGTCTTCGATGACCTCGTCGCCGTCGTTGGCGCAACCCAACGCGAACCCCCCGAGAACAGTCGCGAGCAGGATTGGGCGAAGCGGACGCATTGGCGGAGTCTAGAGGAGTTCCGGGACGCTCGCCACGCGGCGGGCGGTTCCGTCGCGAGACGCTCGAGAGGGGAGCGCATACGCTCGGAGGGAATTTGAGCGCGGCGCGATGTCGTTGAGCTGGGTCCAACCCGTGAGGCGAGCCGTTCGTTTCGTGGTTGCGGCGACGATGCGATGTTCAATCGGGAGCTCGCCGACCGCGGTCAGCTCCAGCTCCGCAACATCACCGGGGTCCGGACCGCCGCTGTCAGCCGAAGGAGCCGGTCGAATCCGGTCGTCGGGGGGGCGGTGTTGTTCGTTCTGCTGAAGACGTGGCGCCACGAGCATGACGTCGGTTCCGACGGTTGCGAAAGGAGCCGTGGTGGCTGGCAACGTGGCGCCTGCACCAAGATTGGTTTGCGTGACCGGCGGGTCCGTGTCAGCGTTCGAAGCGCGATATGCGGCTCGTTTTCTGGAACTGTTCGGTAGCACCGGCACGGGGGAGTGGCAGTGTCTCCGTGCACCAGGCTTCGAGTGTGGTGCGCAGGCTGTTCTCCGACGGCGCTTCGATCGTCGCTCTGTGCGAGATGGATGTTGAGTCAGCAGCGCGTCTGCAGAAACACCTGGGTTCGATGGACCTCGACGTCCTCGTCGCCTGCGACCGCGTCGGAAAGTCCCGCTGGGACATCGTCGTTGTGAGCGACCGTCAGCGCGTCCGTTGCGAAGGCACGGGCCCGCAGACGACACGCCACCTGGGAACGGTCATCCGCAGTGCACAGAGCTTCGATGTCTTGACAGCATCGGGGTCGTCGTTCCGGCTCTACGTCGCGCATTGGCGGTCTCGGTTGGGCAGTTCGGGGCATGATTGGCGGAAGCGGGCAGCGATCGGCCTCTGCAAGGCCATCTCCGACGACCTTGAAACCGACCGCGCCGTCGTTGTGCTGGGCGACTTCAACGAGGAACCATTCGATTCTGCTCTGGCAGCGCTTCATGCCGTTCGTGACCCTCGGCTCGTCTGTCGGCATCCCAAGGAACTGCTGTTCAATGCGAGCTGGTCGTTGGCAGGCCCCCCACGGTCGCGTCCATGGGGGACGTTCGGGTCCTACGGGTACGGGGGACGTACGAGTCTCGCGTACCAGCTTGACCAGGCTCTCGTCTCTGCGCACTTCCTGGCTGAGCATGAGCGTAAGGCGCCGGTCGCGAGGAACTCCGAGACCGAGGGGGCATCGCACACCTTCGGCGGCCATCTTCCGCTAGAGTTGGAGTTGCAATGAACGGGTTCGGTTCGGCCATTGACCATGCATTTGAGCTTCAGGCGCAACACGCGGACGCAGTCGCGTTCGTGGAAACGCTCGCGCGGGAGCTGGCCGCGGCCGTGAACAACAAGACTGGGGGGATCGTGAAGATCGTCCTCCTGGACCAAGAAAAGACGCTCAACCTCGGCAAGCAGCTCGGAAGAGCGTTCGGGTTGCTCCGCCCCCAGCTGGGCGGAGACGATGAGGACCGGACCGTCCGAAAGTACCTCATCGCTCGCAGCGGAACGTCCGAGGCCCGTGCGCTCTGGGAGGTCGAGTTTGCCGAAGCTGGATATCCGGTGACGGTACGAGGCCCCCGGGAGAAGCGCGTCGAGGTGTGCTCCAGCGCTGCCGATGTTCGAGATGCATTCGTTGATGCTGCCGCCGACGTACGGGTGGGCCGGAAGCTCCAGTCGCTGTTGGACTCGGGCACGAGTGAACCCGAGACAACCGCTCAGCTCGCATCCGCCGCGGAGCCGCCCTCCGACTGATCGCCTGCCAGTGATTCTATCGGCCCGCTGGTTTCCACTGCGGGTCGCATTGCGGCCGAACACTGATCGGGAGCTCGGGCGGCATGATGCTCGAGGGTCCGAGCAGGTCAACCAACAGCTTGCGAGCCTCGGGGGGTCCGTTCACCCGGTCGATGGCCTCGACGAAGAACGCCTTCTTGTCGCCCTCCATGCGCACGTGCAGCGGGACGTACTGCGCACCCACCACTCGGACGCCATCCTCCGTCTTGGCCAACCCCACGTACAGAATCACGGTTGAGCGACGGTTGAGCGTGCGTTGGTGGCTGAAGAAGTTGCCCAGCGAATAGAACACGAACCCTTGGCGGCCGTCCTCGGTCTCGCGGATCTCCCATGGCTCGATCACGTGCGGGTGGGAGCCAATGATCGCGGTGGCGCCAGCATCGAGCCAGCGTTGCGCGAACTTCTGCTGCCGCTCTCGGGGCTCGTGTGTGTACTCCTTGCCCCAATGCGGCGTGACGATGACCGCGTCGACGTTCTTGCGCTTCTTCAGCCGACGGACCTGCTTGCGCACCGGGTCGCCGGGCTCGAAGCAGTGCAGCACCTGGTCTTGGTCGTCCTTGCCGAAGTTGGTGTGCAGGGTGCACGAGACCCACGCGATGCGCATGCCCTTGGCTTCGGTGATCGTCCAGAACGGCTTCTCGCTTCCGGCGGGGCGGGTGCCGGTGTGTTTGATCTTGCGCTTGCGAAGCTGGGCGAGGGTGCGGTCGATGCCTTCGGCGTCCCGGTCGAGGCTGTGGTTGTTGGCCGTCGAAACCACATCGAAGCCCGCTCTGACGAGGTCATCGAGAATGCTCGGGTGGATGTTGAACCGCGCATAGCCGGAGTAGACCTTGTTGTCGAAGCGGCGCCCCGGATCGGTGTGCGCTTCGTGGTCGCGGCCCAAGCCGGGGGCCGTTGGGGATTCGAGGTTGCCGTAGGTGATGTCGGCGGCGGCGAGCAGGTCGGCGATGTTGGCCCACACGGCGCCGAACCCTTCGTCGGTGGCGTAGGCCTGCCGCTGGATTTCACGGTGCCCCATGATGTCGCCGACCGCGGCGATGGTGACGACCTCTTGCGGCGTGCAGGCGTCGGCGAACGCCAATACGTCATCGGGCAGGGGGGCGGGCTCCGGCTCGGGCTCGGGCGTCGGGTCCGGTTCGGGTTCGGGTTCGGGGTCCGGTTCGGCCGCTTGCGATGGTGCGTCGGGAAGTTCGGGACCGGCTGCGGGCTCGGGCACTTCGGCGGCTTGCTCGGGCGCGGGGCGTGGCGACGCCGTGCTGCACGCAGCCAAGACAAGAGCGGGGACGAAAAGGATGGAGGCGCAGCGCATCACGAGCGACGTGCACAAGCCTACCGCGCGGTGCATAGTCGCGCCGAGTTCCCGTGGAGCACGAGCACATCCAACCCCATACGCTCACCGGCATCGACGTCTATCGTCTGATGACCGATCTGGTGGCGCCGCGCCCGATCGCATGGGTCTCCACGGTCAGCCCCGAGGGCGCGGAGAACCTGGCGCCGTTCAGCTACTTCCAGGCGATGGGCTCCCGGCCGCCAACCGTGGTCCTGGGTTGTGGCTGGACGCGGGCGGGCACCCCCAAGGACACCCTGCGCAACATCCTCGATACCCGCGAGTTCACGATCTCGCATGTGAGCGACGCGGTGGCCGAGGCGATGAATCTCACCTCGGTCGAGTTGCCCATGGGAGAGAGCGAGTGGGACTACGCGGCCGGGCAGGTCCCGTTGTCGTCGTCGTCCGCGCAGGTGGTGCGGCCTCCCCGAGTGGCTCAAGCGCGGGCATCGATGGAATGCCGCATGGTCCACGCGATTCCGGTGGGGAAGACAAAGGCGGGGAGCCCCGCCTCCACCATTGTGGTGGGTGAGGTTGTGGCGTTTACAGTGGCCCCCGAACTCCTCCGCAGGGATGAGTCAGGTCACTTGCTACCGATGGACCCCGGTGCCCTCGGCGCGGTCGGACGGCTGGGTGGGATCGCGTACACTCGCACCGAGGGCGTGTTCGAGCTTCCACGCCCCAAGCCCCCCACGCGACAGCCTTGATGGACGCCTCACCCGCAGCTGAAACCGCCGTTCGCGATCGCCACCTGTTCGACGGAGTGCCCGACGAGGTCTCGATCTATGAGGTCGGGCCTCGAGACGGGCTTCAGAACGAGAAGGTCATCCTCCCGACCGAGCGCAAGCTCGAGCTCATCGAGGGGGCGGTCCAGTCGGGCATCAAGCGCGTGGAGATCACCAGCTTTGTGAACCCCCGGTGGATCCCCGCGATGGCGGACCACCTCGAGGTGGCAGCCGGAGTCAAGAAACACGACGGGGTCTGCTACAGCGCGCTGGTCCCCAACATGCGGGGCCTTGATGGGGCGTCGCGGGCCGGCATGCAGGAAGTCGCGGTCTTCATGGCCGCGACGCAAAGCCATAACCGCAAGAACATCAACAAGACCACCGAGGACGCGCTCGAGACCTACAAAGCCGTCGTCGGTGAGGCGCTCTCTCGCGGCATGCGGGTGCGGGGCTACGTGAGCTGCGTCTACGGATGCCCCTACGAAGGTCTCGTGTCTGTGGATGACGTCCGCCGGGTCGCCGACGGCCTGCTCAAGCTGGGTGTCTACGAACTCAGCCTCGGGGACACGATCGGTGTCGGCACGCCGCGTCAGATCGAGCATGTCCTGCTCGGCCTGCTGCGCTCGGGTATCGAGCTGGACCAGCTCGCGGTTCACTTTCACGACACCCGGGGCACCGCGCTCGCCAACATCGTCGTGGCATTGCAGCACGGCATCAAGACCATCGACTGCGCCGTCGGTGGCCTCGGAGGGTGTCCTTACGCGCCCGGAGCTTCGGGCAACGTGGCGACCGAAGACGTCGTGTACATGCTGCAAGGCATGGGCGTGAAGACCGGCGTCGACCTCGACAAGCTCGTCTCGCATTCGGGGCGTCTCGGGGCTCAGCTCGCACGGGAGCTGCCCAGTAAGTATCTCAAGGCCCATCTGGGTCACTGCGCCCGCCTCGGCAAGCCCGCCTGAGGGCTCGGGCCGCAGTCGTGGCCGACGAGTTCCGACCGCTGTGATCGCTCACCCCACAGGGGGCATCGTCAGCGACTTGCGCTGGAAGATCAGCCGCTCCAACGCGGTCTGAACACTTGAGACCAGCTTGTCGAGGCTGCGAGGATCGAGCGCACTTTGGGCCCCGGAGGCGAACACCAGCACAGGGACCTTGTCGCGAACCCGAACCGGCAGGACCAGGACGTTGCCCTGAATCCCACCCATCGCTCGGTCGAATGCGCGGTCGATCGCACGGTCGGTGCGCCAGGGGCCAAAGGAGACGGTCGCGGTCCGGATGACGTCGGAGAACACGGAGGGCCCCTGGGTGGGGATGCGGACTTGGGTGACGGCCTCACGCACGACATCGCTGCCTCGCGCATCGCGGCCCTTGAGCTCGTCGCGCAGATGGATGAACAGGATGACCCGGTCGAATCCTTCGCCGAGGAAGTCGAGCAAGACCTCCATGATGGTGTCGCGGTCGGAGGCGGCGACGAGGCGCGGAAGAACGGCAGCGAACGCCGCGGAGGAGAGCGGCTGGGCGTCGGCTGCGGGAGGCTCGGAGGCGGGCTCGGGGCGTTCCGTCGCTGCGGGCATCTCCAACGGCGTCGGGGGCCCCTTGGACGGCACCGTGGGTTCGCCGTAGTAGTGGCGGACCGCACTTCGCAGCGCGCCGACGGGGGCGACCGCGCGCAGCAGGTACGCGCCCGTATGGTCGGCCACCGCGTTGACCGCCCGCTCGTCGGTCGGGTCGGCCATCGCGAGGGTGAGGTTGCCGGCGTCGTCGACCGAGACCGGCAGCACGCCCCCGGACCATGCAAGCTCGGCCGGCACTGCGGCCAGGGTCTCGGGCTCGATCCGCTTCAAGACTTCGGCGGTGGCGACCGGAATCATCAGGCGAGCACTGAGGAGGCGCAGGAGGGTGTCCTCATCGGCAAGCCCGAGCTCGACCACTGAGACGAACGGCGCGCAACGGTGCTTGCGACTGTAGGCGTCGACCAAGGCGACGTCTTCGTCCCGAATATGCCCCGCGCGTCGGAGGATCGTGGTGAGGGTGCTCAATCTACCGGCGGTCCTAGGCGCCTCGCGGGCGCCTGAGGCCAGGACACCACGGGCCGCGCGAGGGGTCAACGCGGTGCGCTATCCTCCCGCGCTCGTGATCAACCTCGACCACAATGCAACGACGCCGCTGCACCCAAGCGTCCGCGATGCGCTGGTGGAGGTGCTGCAGCGGCCCGATTTGGGGAACCCGTCGAGCACGCACGGCTTGGGTCGATCCTGCCGGGAAGTCGTTGAGGCGGCCCGGCGGGCCTTGGCTGGGGCGCTCGACGCCAATCCGTTGGGGGTGACCTTCACCAGCGGGGGGACGGAGGCCGACAATCTGGCGCTCCTGGGAGGCTCTGCGGCACTGAAGAACGCGGGCAAACCCCACGGTGTCGCGACCAGTCGGATCGAGCATCCCGCGATCGTCTCGGCCGCCGCGGCCCTGGCCGCCCGCGGGACCCCGGTCGTGTGGCTGCCTGTTGCTGCTGATGGTTCGATCAGCCCGGACTCGGTCGCAAACGTCGTCAAGGAGCACCCGGAGATCGGGCTGGTCTCCGTCGCGGGGGCCAACCATGAACTCGGCAACATCCACCCGATTGCCGCCATCGTGGCCGCGGTTCGCAAGACCCGCGACGGCGTTCTGTTCCACACCGATGCGGTGCAGGCGTTCGGCAAGATCCCAGTGCGCTTTGCGGAGTGGGGCGTGGACATGCTCAGCGTCTCCGCCCACAAGATCTACGGCCCGACGGGCATCGGCGCGCTGATCCATCACACCCATCTCAAGCTCGATCCCCGATCGTTCGGTGGCTCGCAGGAGCGAGGCCGCCGGGTCGGCACCGAGAACTGGATGGGCGCTCACGGTTTTGGGGTTGCGGCGTCGCTTGTCGACGAGGGGGTGGCACAGATCGAAGCGCTCTCGGTCCATCGCGATGCTCTGGCTGCGGTTGTCACGTCGGCAGGCGGTCGGATCCATGGGGTGCCCATGCTGGCCAACACCCTCAACTTCGCGTTCGAGAACGCGCCCGGCGAGCTGATGTGCATGAACCTCGACCTCGAGGGCATCGCGGCGAGCACGGGCTCGGCGTGCTCCGCGGGAAGCCTGGAGCCCTCCAAAGTGCTCCTGGGCCTCGGATCGCCCCCAGAGCGGGCCGCAGAGGCTGTTCGCGTGTCGATGGGCCGATTCACCACCGCGGCGGATGTCGCGGCGTTCGCGGGCATGCTACCCACCCTCGTCGAGCGGGTCCGCAAGGCCCACCTGCGAGCATCGTCATGAGAGTTGTGTGTGCCATGTCCGGAGGGGTCGATTCGTCGGCGACCGCATCGTTGTTGCTCGACGCGGGCCATGAAGTCATCGGCATGACGATGCGGCTGTACGACGCGTCCGGGGACGAGCAAAAGGGTCGCGGGGGCACGTGCTGCTCGCCGGCCGAGGTCGACCTCGCGCGGCGGGTATGCGCCCAGATCGGCATCCCGCACTACGTCGTCGACGAGCGCGAACGCTTTCAGCGCGACGTCATCGATCCGTTCGCGCGTGACTACGCAGCTGGGCTGACCCCCAACCCGTGCACGCGCTGCAACCAACACATCAAGTTCCAGCCGCTGCTTCAGCGCGCCGCCGCGATCGGGGCCGAAGCGATGGCCACCGGTCACTACGCGCGCAACCTGTTCGGGCAGTCGCTGCTGCGAGGAGTCGACCCGCGCAAGGACCAGAGCTACTTCCTGTTTTCCATGGGCCGCGACGCCTTGCAGCAGGTCTGGTTCCCGCTGGGCACCTGGAACAAGGACGACGTCCGCAAGTACGCCGAGGCCAAGGGGCTGCCGAACTGGGGCGCACCGGATTCGCAGGAGCTTTGTTTCGTCCCCGGGGGCAACCACGGGGATGTCGTGCAGCGGCGCGCCCGCGAAATGGGGCTGTCCGGCGCCGCGCTCGAGCCCGGTGAAGTCGTGGATACCGATGGCAACGTCGTCGGCGACCACGACGGCATCCATCGGGTGACCGTCGGGCAACGACGAGGCTTCCGCACCCGCACCCCCGAGCGGCGTTACGTGCTCAAAGTGGTGCCCCAAACCCGGCAAGTCGTGGTTGGTGACGTCTCCGATACCCAGACGGCTCGGCTCGAGGTCGGTGAGCTGCAGCGGCTCGAACTCGGCGAGAGCGGCGAAATGCGATGCACGGTACAGGTTCGGCACAAATCGAACCCAGCGTCCGCGACCGTTCGCTGGGCGGGCAAGACCGCACTGGTCGACTTTGACGAGCCCATTCGCTCCGCCTCACCCGGCCAAGCTGCCGTGTTCTATGGGGATGACGACCTCGTCCTCGGCGGTGGATGGATCTCCAAAGTCGAAGACCGCGCCAACGGTTCGCTCGAGAGCCAGGCCTCGCACAAAGATTGAGCCGTGGCCCGGCGGTCGCCCCACGGGGGTGACATGCCGCAGCTACGTCATCTCGCTGTTCTCGCGCTGCCCTTGCTTGGATGTCAGGAGCCGCGCGAGGAGAACCCTTTTGACGGATCTGCGTCTGCTGCGGCCTCCTCGGGGCCCACGTCCGCCAGCGATGGGGCGACCACGGGAGCTGACACCGCCGCGAGCAGCAGTGGCGGCGGGACCTCTGGCCTGCCTGGGAGCTCCGGCGGTTCGGGGGACGAGATCAAGCTCGACGTCGGGGCGGGCTGACGTGTTCGTGCCCGGCTGCCTCCCGGGGGACGCGGACTGCGGATGCTCGGCGGTCGACATCCTGTTCGTGATCGACAACTCGGGATCGATGGGGGACTACCAGGAGTCCCTCGGACTCGCGTTCCCCGCCTTCGCCTCGACGCTCTCCAAGATCCTGCCGCCGGGGACCAACGTCCATGTGGGGGTCACGAGTACCGAGATGCAGTACTCCTCGCAGGGCAACTCGACGAGCAACAACGGGGTCTGCACCTTCGTGGGCGACGGGGATCAGTCCAACGAGGCGTTCGACGTGCCGCCCGATGAGATGGACACCGGCCGCAACGGTGCACAGGGCCGGCTGTACGACCCCGGCGATGGGCAGACCTACTTCTCCTTCGACAGCGATGGCGACATCGCGGGCGCTCAGGCGTGGTTCGCATCTGCGGCCAACATCGGGGAGGGCGGCTCGAACATCGAGATGCTCACCGCGCCGGTCGGCTGGGCGTTCGATCCAGCGAGCGCCGCCACCAACGATGGGTTCCTTCGAGATGAGGGGGCCGTGCTCGTCATCTTCTTCATGCAGGACGAGGCCGACCAGTCTCCGGAGATGATCGAGGGGACCTCCACCGGAACCTGGGTCCTCGACCGCGTCGCCGAAGCCAAGGCCGGATGTGGCGGGCTGAATTGCGTCGTGGCCGGCGGCCTGCTCGAAGAGGCGGCCTGCATGGGGGACCGGCCGATCACCGAGTTCCTCGCCGGCTTCGACGCCCCCGCGCTGGGGCAGCTGCCCGGTCCGTTCGGGGGCGGCACGCCGCAGGAACTCGCCGACGAGATGAACGAGTTGCTCTCGAACTCGCTGGCCGACCTCATCGGTCAGACCTGCGAGGAGATCACGCCCGAAGGGTAGGGGCCGCGTCAGTCGTCGGCGAGCATGCCGTCGAGATCCTCATCGGAGAGGATCTCGATCGTGTGCTCGGCGATGACCGACTCGTCCACGCCCAGCCCGGTCGCGATCTTGCGCAGGTAGGCGTCCTCGTCGAAGTCGATCACGTCATCCGACTCGTTGATCGAGGCGACCAACTCGAGCACGCGCTTCTTGTCGCCGTCGTCGAGGGACGCGAGGGAGGCGGACGCTGCGTTCACGTCGAACTTGGCCGGGTTGAACGCCTTGAGCTGGCCCTGCTGGGCTTCGGGAAGCTCGTCACTTCCGAGCAGCTTGCACACCATCTTGGTGATCGCACGCAGCTCGTCCCCTTCGAGGCGCTTGTCCGCGTACGCGGCTCCCAGGAGCAGGTCGGTGATCGTTTCGATGTGCTCTTTCATGGCCGCTTCGGCGCGATGGTACGCCCGGGGCGCGGCGGACGTCCAGATGGGCGTATGCTGCGGGCCGTGACGAGGCTGCCGAAGGTCCTACGTGGGCTGCCCGAGCCCGCGCTGCGGCTGGACGATGGCACGGAGCCGGCCTCGGAGTTCGACCTCGATGCCCTGCAGGCCGCCATCGGCTACAGCTTCGCCGACCCGGCGCTGCTGCGGGTGGCGTTGACACTCGGGTCTTGGGCCAACGAGCACACGGATGCCGGGTGGCCCAGCAACGCCTGCTTGGAGTTCTTTGGAGACGCCGTGCTGGACCTCGTCGCGGCCGACGCGGTGTGGCGGCGGTTCCCAGAGCTTGCGGAAGGCGAACTCACCCGCTTGCGCGCCTCTCTGGTCGCGGAGGCGTCCTTGGTGAGGGTGGCCAGTGCGCTGGGGTTGGGTGCGTTCCTCTACCTTGGCCGCGGTGATCTCAAACGGGGAGGGCGGGAGCACCCGAGCACGCTGGCCGACGCCGTCGAGGCGGTGTTGGGGGCGGTGTTCCTCGATGCCCGAGAAGCGGACCGCCTACCCGAGGCCGCGGCGGCGGGTGTGTTTGAAACGTGGTTTGGGACCCGCGTGGCAGCGCTGCAGCCCGAGCACGGACTCGACGCCAAGAGCCGGCTGCAACATTGGGCGCAGGCCAAACATCGTGTGACGCCACGATACCGCCGGGTCGGGGATCCGCCGTCTCCGAGCGAGCCATCGTGGCGGGCCCAGGTGGAGCTGGAGTTTCCGGACGGGACGGTCAAAGTGCTCGGTGAGGGCGAGGGCCGCTCGCTCAAGCGCGCCGAGCAAGCGGCCGCTCTCGTCGCGCTGCAGGCCCTCGAGACCCCGTGACGTGATCGCCAGCCGGCCGCGAGATGGCCGCGAGGGTGGTCAGTTCTCTTCGCCCACGCCGTGGCGGGCGGTGAGCCACATGGCCACATCCTGAATGGTCAGGAAACCACGCGTGCGGGCGAGATCGACTTGGCCCTCGTCGTTTCTCTCGAGCCCGTGAAGCTCGACTTCGAGTCGGGTCAGCAGGTTCGTCGCGAGGACTGTGGTGTGCTCGCCGATGCCCAACGCGTCGCAGCGGGCCGAAAAATCGCGGCGGACGGGGTCGGTGAGCCGCGCACGTTCGACCAGGTTCTTCGAGGCCCAGTCGAGGTCGTCCGGTGTCAGCGGGGCGAGGGACCCTCGGCTTCCAGGCAGGAAAATGTGCACGATGGCGGTCCGGATCAGGTCGCCGATCACCAGCTGTTCGGGAGTGTCCGCTCGGGTCAGCCACACCGCGTCGATGGCAAATCCCTCGGGGGCGAACGCGAGGCGGGAGAGCGCGCCGGATTGCGCGACGAGGATGGTCGCTTGCCGAACATCCGCGAAGGTCTGCAAGGGGCGGGTGCCCGCGCTCTTGTCCATGACCGGCAGCTCCGGATACCAGGCGCTCAGGCTCGCGATCGACGGCCCCCAGGGGCGATCGAGCAAGGATCCGGGGCTGGTCAGCGAGATGCGGGTGGCCTTGCCGAGGTGAGCGGTGGCCTTGCGCAGCTTCTCCAGCGCGCCGTAGCCGACGCGGAAGATGTCGCGCAGCCCGACGGCGACGACCCGCTCGGCCAGGAATGCCTCGGGGTCGGGGTGCTCGGTGCTGGTGGTGAGCAGCAACTCCAGACCCAAGCTGATCGTCGCTTGGGTTTGATGGATGGCGCGCTCCTGCAGTCCGGTGTCGCCGGGAGGAAAGCGCTGTGCGGACATGACCTCGGAGACCAGCAGGAGGAACTCTCGCGCTCGCTGTCCGTGCTCCGTGTCTCCGAGTCGCTCGAGCACTCGGGCCAGCAGCCCTGAAGTCTGCCAGCGGGGCAGGGCGAGCATGCCATCGGGGTCGTCGAGGTAGCGGAAGTCGCGGGGGTCCTCCGTGGCCGCCGCCGTGCGATCAAACGCAGTGAACAGCTTCATCGCCTCCTCCCAGGCCACGAATCCCATGTCCGCGAGGCGACCTTCCCGCCAGCGGCGGAGGTCCTCCTCCATCTGCGAGTGGATGCCGGCCTGGATGGAGAGCAAGAGCTTGCGCCCCTCATCCAGGTTGTCTTGGTAGATGAGTTCGATGGTGGCCAACGCTTGCTGGCCAAAGTCGTCGTCAGGGACGCCGACCACGAAGAAGCCGTCGGGGCTGTCCCAGGTGCGGTGCTCGTCGAGCTCGCCGTGGGCGAAATCCCGGCTCTGGTCATCTTCGTGGTCGAGGACGATGACCTGGGTGCCGGCCATCAACGCCATGGTCCACATCTCGGGATCCATGCTGTAGACGAGGTCGATCAGCGCACCCCGGGGCTTGTCCATCGCCTGGTAGAGGCGCGCGAGGAGCATGACCCAGGTGCGGGCTTGGGCGACGTCGACGCGGTCGCGCTGCCAGGCGTCGAGGTCCATCAGGCTCGTGAGCTGCTCGGCCGTCGCGTGGCCCAGCAGCAGGTCGAGCCGCCGCTCGTCGCGGAGGGCTCTGGCGACTCGGACGAAGTCCTGCCCGTCGATGCGGGGCACCAGGGTGTCTGGGGCGTCGACATCCTCGAGCGCGAGGGGAGAGTTCAGGACCGCGGTGAGGCGGGCGCTCGGGGAGTTCCGATCGAGGTCGTCGACCATGCGGTGCGGTACTATCCCAACCCGCTGCTCCGTGCCACCTCGCCACCCCGACATCGCACACGCGCTGGGTCCCGCGCGGGCGGTCTTGAAGGCCGCCCGAATCGCCGATGGGGTGGACCGAGGCGTCCGGCTCGGTCTGCTCGTGGCGTGCTCTGGGGGCCGGGACTCGGTCGCGCTGCTCGGCCTGCTCGCCTTGCTGGCCGAATCTGACGGGCTCTCGCTGAGCGTCGGGCATATCGACCACGGCCTTCGAGCGGCCTCCGAGCGCGAGGCGGCGCTCGTGGAGCACCTGGCCAAGCAGCTGGGGTTACCCGTGCTCGTGCGGCGGCTGCAACTGGATGCGCAGGCTCCTGGACTCCCCGCTCGGGCCCGTGAGGCCCGGCATGCGGCGCTGCACCGGATGCGAACGGAGCTGGGGGCGCATCGCGTGGCGCTGGCGCACACGGCGACGGACCAGGCCGAGACGGTCCTGCTTCACCTTTGCCGGGGTGCAGGTCTTCGAGGGCTGGGGGGCATGCAGGCCGTGGAACCGGACGCCCCAGTGGTCCGGCCGTTGCTCGAGCTTGCCCGGGCGCGCACCGGGCCGTTGTGCTCGCGGCTTGGCCTCGCCTACGTCGACGATCCGGGCAACGACGATCTCGACCATCCTCGGGTCCGGATTCGTCAGGAGGTGCTGCCGCGGCTCTCGCAGGGGCGCGGCGGGGTTGAAGACGCGCTCGCTGCGTCGGCACTCGCGGCTCGTGAGGCCGCCGAAGCCCTGGATGTTTGGATCGATCGAGAGCGACGTACCCGCCATCGCGGGGGGCATCGCTACGACCTGACCGAATGGCGAGGGCTTCCCCGCGCGGTCCGTCTGGGCTGGCTGCAGGCGATCGCGCTGCACGCGGGGGTCCCGCTCGACGGGCTTGGTCGACGATCCCTCGGGGCGATCGATCGGGGCCTGGTCGCGGGCGGAGCCAAGGGCTGGGCCCTCGCACGTTCGACGCGAATGGAGACGGACGGGCTCCTGCTGACGATCACGCCCGGTGAGCAGGTGCGTACGCCACCGAGCGACACGGCGTAACGGCCTGGAAAAACCGCGTTCGTGAGGATTTACGGGGTTGTGGGAACCATTGACCCCCCCGGGGCGCAGAGCTATGCTCCGCCCCTGGCAGCGGCCGATTCGTGAAACAGCAAACGAAAACGCTCCTCGTATGGCTCGGTCTCATCGTCGCGGTGTTGGCTCTTGCGAACCTGTTTAACACCAGCACGTCCGTCAAGACGATCAACTACGCGAAGTTCATCGAAGAGGTGGAGGGGGAATGGCACAAGTTCCAGAACACCGTCGTCGAGATCGAAGTGCACGCAAACCACGTCGCCATCGAGTACGAACTCGAAGGCAAGATGTATGAGGTGACCGGACCGGTCACCGAAGAACTCTACGACAAGCTCGGCAAGAACAAGATCGACTACAAGGTCGAGCCCGAGGACGACAGCAGCTTGCTGCAGTTCGCGATCATGTGGCTCCCGATGATCCTCATCGTGGTGATCATGGTCATGTTCATGCGGCAGATGCAGGCCGGGGGAGGCAAGGCGATGAGCTTTGGCAAATCCAAGGCCCGCCTGCTGACCGAGCATCAGGGCAAGGTCACGTTCAAAGACGTCGCCGGCATTGATGAGGCGCGCGAGGAGGTCGAGGAGATCATCGACTTCCTCCGCGACACCCGCAAGTACACCAGGGTCGGCGGTCGGATCCCCAAGGGCGTCCTGCTGATGGGCCCTCCGGGAACCGGCAAGACCCTGCTCGCCCGAGCGATCGCTGGCGAAGCGGGCGTCTCGTTCTTCAGCATCTCCGGGTCCGACTTCGTCGAGATGTTTGTCGGCGTGGGCGCCAGCCGCGTCCGCGACCTGTTCGAGCAGGGCAAGAAGAACGCCCCGTGCATCATCTTCATCGATGAGATCGACGCCGTGGGACGACACCGCGGTGCGGGCATGGGCGGCGGCCACGACGAACGCGAGCAGACGCTCAACCAGCTCCTCGTGGAGATGGACGGTTTCGAGAGCAACGATGGCGTCATCCTCGTCGCTGCAACCAACCGCCCCGACGTGCTCGATCCTGCGTTGCTGCGTCCGGGCCGGTTCGACCGCCGCATCATGGTCGGGCTGCCCGACGTGCGTGGTCGCGAAATGATCCTGGACGTGCACACCCGTAAAGTGCCCGTCGACGACAACGTCGATCTTTCGATCGTCGCTCGCGGAACGCCTGGCTTCTCCGGTGCCGACCTGGAGAACCTGGTCAACGAGTCGGCCCTGACGGCCGCCAAGGATGGCCGGGACATGGTCATCGCCCGCGACTTCGAATACGCCAAGGACAAGGTCCTCATGGGCGCCGAGCGCAAGAGCGTGATGCTCTCCGCCGAGGAGAAGGAGACCACCGCGTGGCATGAGGCCGGACACACGCTCGTGGCCATGGAGCTGCCGCGCAAGAGCGTCGACCCGATCCACAAGGTCACGATCATTCCTCGGGGCCAGGCGTTGGGTGTCACCCAGCAGCTTCCCGAGGAGGACCGTCACAACCTCGACCGCGACTACGCCGAGTCTCGGATCGCCATCCTGATGGGCGGGCGCATCGCCGAGGAGGTCGCGCTCGACGGCCAGATGACCACTGGTGCTGGCAACGACATCGAGGTCGCGACCAACCTTGCGCGCAAGATGGTGTGCGAGTGGGGCATGAGCGAGGCGCTTGGGCCGATCGCGTACGGCAAGAACGACTCCGAGCCGTTCCTGGGTCGCGATATCCAGAAGTCGTCCAACTACTCCGAGGCCACCGCCCAAGCGATCGACACCGAAGTGCGTCGCATCGTGATGGACCAGTACACGCGGGCCAAGGGCATCCTCACCACCCGCGGTGATGCGTTGGAGCGGCTGGCCAAGGCGCTGATCGAGCGAGAATCGCTCGGCTACGACGAGGTCAAGGCTGCCATCGACGGCGTGCCGTTGCCCCCGGTCGACGCTCCGGCTCCGGCCGCCCGGCCCGTGGCGGATACACCTGCGTCTCCGGCCGTTGATGAGGACAAGCCGGCCACGGGTGCTGGTTTTCCGGTCGCCGAGCCCGAGCCGAGCGCATAGCTGGCAAAGGCCAGAAGCGCACGGCCTCGGCCCGGGGGCGTGCGCTTTTGTGTGGGACGCAGAGTGTCGACGTCGATGTCGCTCCGCTCGAAGTCGACTGCAGGCGTTCCGGTTCGGTCGGCATGAAGGGCAAAGCGAACCAGGTCGGGGCTCGGCGGGTAACGCCTCGTCCGATCGTGCGTTTCGCGACGATGGACCTGAAACTGAGCTTCTTGGTCAGCCTTTGGACCTTGTCGACCGTTGCGTGCTCGGACCGGGCGGCATCCTCCGCGGCGGAGGACGGGGCCTCCCGGCTTGGTGTGCCGTGTGGAGACGACGAATGCGGCGTGGACCGGGCGTGTGTGGCGTGCCCAACGGCAGCGGACTGGCAGTTCGAGGTAAGTGCTCGCCGTGGCCCGCGTAGACACGCGCGCCGCCAGGCACCCCGTTCTCGGGGCGCCGGCGGTCGGGAGCTACTTCGAAGAGGTCAGGCGCGCGAAGTCCCAGGGCAGCAAGGCTTCGT
>Ga0316204_10005957_pt1 | contig 19416 bp, 19 predicted proteins | sample 6monrhotite_MG_2_FD_205661 | JGI IMG/M metagenome (GOLD analysis project Ga0316204, IMG submission 205661) | Microbial mat bacterial communities from mineral coupon in-situ incubated in ocean water Damariscotta River, Maine, United States -... | ecosystem: Environmental > Aquatic > Marine >...
ACCACGCGAAACGTCAGAGTAATTAGCGCGTCACGATTGGGGTGTGGCCTAGCGGTAGGGCAACTGTTTTTGGTACAGGAGATCGTAGGTTCGAATCCTACCACCCCAGCCAACACTCATAACAATTTCATAGCAGTACGGTTTTTCGTATTTTTGTCCGTGAAGTCCGGGGCCTTTCAGGGTGTCCGGAGACCCCAGACCCGGAACATGCCGTAAATCGGTGGGATTCTGTCAAAAGTCTGGAAACTGCTTTTGCACGGTCGACGGTTGGGTGTGTTTGATACTGAAGGGATCGCGCGGCACTGGTCCGTTCAGGACCCCCGCATTATTACAGAGTGCGGAACGTTTCTCTCTGCTCATCCCAAAGCGCAGGGATGGCGTGACGCAGCAACCATTCGGTAGTCAGGCCAGTTGATTGAGAACCGGCAAACACATCCCGCACAACATCCGGCGCCAGGAAGGCCAGATCGACCAGCTTATAAACCCGGTGCTTTGATACGCCTTCAGACGCGGCAATCTCGGCATAGGTTTTCCCGGCTCGGATCAGGTCAAAGTAGTGATGCGCCTTTGCGATGTTTTTGAACAAGGTTTCATCGCGCGGGTTGGCTGTGTCGGCCAGGATAAGTTTCGTTTCAACACCCCGTTTGCGGTGTTGGAACGCGGCGTCGATCTCGAGGTGTTCCTCAGATACCCGTTCGCAACCAACGCCCAACATCTCAGCTAAGCCGTTCTCTGATATGGTGATTCTGATCCTTCCCGGCGCGATTTGAATGTTTTGAGGCAGCTGCAAAATCTGGTTGTGCTTCTCGTTCTGCTCATCAGGTTCGCTGCTGGTGATGCCTGGCAATTGCGTAGCAATCGTTGTGATCTCACCCGTCGTAGCATCGCTCACGATGTTTGCCATCACAGCCGGGGTGCTCAAATGCTTGCGGAGCAGTCTGGAAACCAGAGCTTCCAGCTCAGGTTCGGGCAATCGCCAGCCAGATGGGTCTTTGGGGCCATTACTTCGTATCAGCCGGTTTGAGACATAGTATCTGAGACGGTGTCCCTTGGAGGACTTTGTGTGGCTCGGGGTCAGACGATCACCGGTTTCGTCAAACAGCTTGCCGATCAAAAGCGAGACCTGCTTTCGGCCACCTCTTCCCTGTCCTTTCTCTTTGCCGAGGCGGTTGCTAACCGAACGGCCCATCAGCTGGTCCTGCAGCGCATCCCAAAGCTTTGGCGCAATAAGCGCAGGATGCTGGCCGGGATACACGTTTGTCTTATGGCGAATTCGGCCCGCATAGATCGGATTGGTCAAAATGTGATAGATGTGGCCAAAGCTGAAGGGCGTTCCTCCTTTCAACCGACCCGATGACAATGTGCGGATGGCTGTCTTCAGGCCCAGCCTGTCTGCCTGAACTTTCACCTGCCGAACCGTGCCGTGCTCTATGTAAAGATCGTATATCGTTCGGATAACCTGTGCATCCGGCTCATTGACCTTCAGCGTTCTGCCATCGGGTTCATAGCCCAGCGGCACGTTGCCCCCCATCCAGAGGCCTTTCTTCTTGGAGGCTGCGATCTTGTCGCGAATGCGTTCAGCCGTCACCTCCCGTTCAAACTGGGCAAAGCTGAGCAACATGTTGAGTGTCAACCGCCCCATGCTTGTGGCGGTGTTGAACGATTGGGTCACAGAAACAAACGATGCCTCTGCCGCATCTAGCGTGTCCACGATCTTGGAGAAGTCGCCAAGGGAGCGTGTAAGTCGATCGATCTTGTAGACGACGATCTGATCCACCAATCCCTCTGCGATGTCCTGAAGCAGTTTCTTCAGTGCAGGCCGTTCAAGCGATCCACCCGACAATCCGCCATCGTCATAATGCTCTGGCAGCAGAACCCAGCCTGTCTGACGTCAGCGCCTATGGGTCCAAATAAGGCAATTTGATAAGAGAGTGTTTCTGGCTCATCGTAACCACTGAGGAGTGGAACATGAGACAACCAACTGGAACACGCAAAAGCCCTGGCGAGAAGCTGGTCAAAGATATCAAGCGCGCGACCCGCAAACAGTATTCGTCCGAAGAGAAGATCAGGATCGTCCTGGACGGCCTGCGTGGCGAAGACAGCATTGCTGAGCTGTGCCGTCGTGAGGGCATCTCTCAAGGCATCTACTACAAATGGTCCAAGGACTTCATGGAAGCAGGCAAGCGACGGCTGGCCGGTGACACAGCGCGTGCTGCAACAACTGACGAGGTCAAAGGTCTACGCCGTGAGGCCCGCGACCTGAAGGAGGTCGTGGCTGAGCAGACCTTGGAGCTGCGTCTTCTCAAAAAAAGCATGACAGGGGATGGGGGCGACCAAGAATGAGGTACGCTGCATCTGAGAAGTTGGAGATCATCAGGCTTGTCGAAGGGTCGCATCTGTCGGCGCGTCAAACACTGGCCAAGTTGGGCATTCCACGCACCACATTCTACCGTTGGTATGATCGATACCTGATGCGTGGCGAGGCCGGGCTGCGGGACCGATCCCCCAAACCAAACCGCGTCTGGAACCGCATCCCCGACGAGGTGCGGCGCAAACCACATTCGAGCGCAAGCCCCTCTTGTGAGAAGCCAGCTTCCTTGCGGTATTTCTTTAGATTGCGGCCAACCCGCTGACGAACGTCCATCCCAAGTATGGGCCATAGATGTTGCCTTTTAATCTACAGACTATGAGTCTCTTTTTACTTGACTGCCGGCGCGCGGGAAGCGTGACTGAAGCGACAACCACGCGGAAACAAAATGCCAGACGCAAATCACAACGATGCATCAAGCCTGAGGGAACAGTATCTCGAATACGGCTTTCTCGGCGAGCTCTGCCGGGAAATGTGGAAGCGTGGGATCGAAATGGACATCCTGCGAAGCCATACCGACCGCAGCGGATATGACATCCTGCTCGAGGCAAACGGCGTCGAACGACACGTCCAGATGAAATCCAGCTTTGTCGGTGCCAAAACCGCAAGGCAGAAAATCAACGTCCGGCTGGCAGACAAACCATCAGGCTGCGTGATCTGGGTGCGCTTTGATCCGGAAACTCTCAAACTGACTGAGTTTTTGTGGTTCGGTGCATCACCAGGCGAACCGCTGCCGGACCTGGGAAACAAGATCGGCAAACATGAGAAGGGCGATCAACACGGATACAAAGCCCAACGAGCGGCTATCCGGGTGATCAACAAGGGCAAGTTTGAACTAGTTCCCGGCATGCAGGAACTTGCGGATCGTCTTTTTGCTACGTGATTTATCGTTGAACTTTCACCCGAACTTACCCCGAACCAACTCGGTAGCCCGTCAACGGTCAGAATTGAAACGTATTTCGGTGAACGAACTAGCCTTGTTCCGGGACGCGCCAATTTGAAAATTCATCCGGCAGCAAATTGAACACCTCGGCCTTTGAAAGGGAGTGTAAATCATAGGTCATCTGGAGCTGTTTCGCGATTATGGTCGCAAGACGACGGGCACTGCCAGGAGTTTTTTTCCCAAGAGCGTTGCGTTTCATTCTACCCGAGTCAGGATCCAGATACATTTCGACCGCGGCTTGAACTATTCCTTTCGAAGCAAGGAAATCCCTGTCCTGTGTGTATGCCGAGCGCGGTGTAGCCGTTCAGGACGGCGATGCGAACCTGAACTTCTGCGACCTGTCGGTCGAAGTCCCGCGCCATGAGGCGCTGCCCCAGCAGTTTCACGCAGTGCATCTTGGTCTCGACACGGCTTCGGCGGTGGTATCCGCTCCAGTTTCGCCAGATCGCTCGGCCAAGGTATCTCGACGCCTGAAGAGCTTCGTTTCTGGCCACCGCACCCGCAGTGACGGTCTTCCACGGTTTGGCATTTTTGCGAGGCAGGATGACTGCATGTGCCCCGCGGTCTGCGATGGTATCGTGGCACTTGCGGGTATCATAGGCACCGTCTGCGGTGACGCTCGCGATTTCCTCGTCGGGCGGGATCTGGTCGAACAGGTCGGGCAGGATCGGCGCGTCGCCGATGTGGCTTCCGGTGATCTCGACGGCCCGAACCTCCAGCACCTTCTCGTCAATCCCGAAGTGGATCTTGCGCCAAACACGCCGTTTGGGACCGCCATGCTTGCGTGCGTTCCACTCGCCCTCACCCTCGACCTTGATGCATGTGCTGTCGATTAGTAGGTGCAGCGGCCCGTCCGATCCTCGATACGGGATGTTGACCTGCAAAGCCTTCTGCCAACGTGAGAGCGAGCTGAAATTGGGCACGACCCACTCTAACCCACTCAGCTGCAGCAGGCTTTCGACAAACCCGGTCGTCTGCCTGAGCGCCATGCCGAACAGAACCTTAATCGTCAGGCCGGTCTGGATAGCAGCATCGCTGTAGTCGGGCTGACGACCATGCTTGCCGGTGGGCGTGGCCTCCCATGTCAAGGCGGGGTCAAACCAGATCGTCAGCGAACCACGGCGCTTCAGCGCTTCGTTATAGGCCGGCCAGTTCCTGGTCTTGTAGGCGGGGGGTATCGGTCTGCTCATGCATACCGGCTACCACGCTGGATTCACGAGATGAATCCCTCACGGGATTTGTGCAACAGAGCTCTTACGCGTCCCAAAAAATTTGCCGAGCCTATGTTTTTCTTGCCTTTTTAGTTTTGTTTCTACCATTGTTGGGCGGAGTTGTTTGGTGTGCAGGGAGATGTGATTGGGCTTTTCGAGCAATGTGGATCTGGATGAACTTCTTAGTTACTTTCTGAGCGGTTCGATTTTTATAACTCTTTCCGCAGTTGGGCAGCCCGACTTAGTTGCAACGCTGCTTGGTTCGGTCCAACCTTTCGAGGGCACTGCTCTCCCTGTAGTTGTGCATTTCGTGGTTTTTTTTGGCTCCGCATTGGTATTGGGTCACGTTTTTAGCATTTTGGTGCGTAACTTCAGCCGTAACCTAATGAATTGGCTGTTAGGCGACCCTCGGCAGGCCGTGCTTCCAACCACGGGAAGATGCACAAGGCGCCAAGCCTCGCAAGAGTTTTTCACAGAAGAGTTCCGACAAGCCTTCGCCGGCAGGTACAGAACCGTTTTTAAGACGGACATTTCAGCAGTGCCGGAAAAAGCTGTGCCCAGATTGGTTCGTAGCCACGTCTTTCACAGTTCGGAATCTGCCCTTCAGATACGAGATCGCATCGTTCGGGCGCGGTCGTTTTGCGCCAACATGGCGATTGCACTCTTGGCGGCATCTTTTGTCAATTTTTCCAGTTTTCCAATTGGAATTCATCTGATGCTTTGGGCGGCGGCGATTATGCTTACCATCAAACAACGCAGCCTTGATTTGCGAGAGGCGAAAGAAATCTACACGCATTTTCTGGTGGTATAAAGATTTCGACAAAAACAGGCAGTCAATTGGAAGAAACATGGACGCATTTGATTACTTTCTAAAAGAGCGGCTGGAGAAGCGTACCGCATCAGAAGATGAGCTCCTCGATATTAGAGCCACCTACTTTGAAGAGAGAACACGTGGGATAGTCGAAGCCCTTATAGGTGACGCAAACGCCAGCCTGTCGTTCAATGAGTTCCTCAACGCCAATCAAGTCAGCATCGTTACTGTCCGCAGAGCGTTCAACAGGGATTCTATTCTACTTAAGCCGGTCGCAACCTTTCCGACTAAATTTCTCCCTATCGCTCATGATTTCGCCAAACAACTCGCCCCGCAAACATTTCAATCCTGTGCGGAATCACTCGAAGGCATAGGTGAGCAAACTATTGATAAAAGCAATGGAAAAGGTGACTGCGTGTACTTTTCGGCGGTTTACAAGACTCGGGGAGGAACGAGCTTTGCCAAGAGGAAAAGTGGAAAGTTTTCGGACCGAATTGATGTTGCATTTGAACGAATGAGAAGCAGTAAGCCAAAGAAGTTTGTGACGGGAGCTACATGTTTCTTCTCGGTCAGCGCCTTGCCGTACAATGACAGAAATACAGGTAAGCTCCTTGGTTATCGGATCGCCCAAATCGTCGCAATTTATTTCGCGGACGGTGCGGAAATCGATGATGATAACCGAAAGACCGCCCATGACCTTTGCCGCTCTATGTTCGAGGAACACGACCGTATCCGCGAACTTGAGGAAAACCTATTTGTTCTGGAAGGCCATGAACTGACGGCGTCTTTGCAACCGTTGTTTCTTGATGCGGATATTGCACCAGCGGACAAGGTCGCTTTTGCGGTTGAGAAGCTTAAGCTGTTTTTGAAGCGACATCTTCACTCGCACTATCCGGACCCGAACCCTGCGGAGCATGATACCGCTGTCTATTTCATATCGCTCGCTTACGAGGTGCCGGATCGAGACAAGAAGGAAGAGATTGTACCTACTTTTCAAGTTTATCCCCACGTCTATCGACGTGATCTAGCCTTTGGGTCGTTCTTGATTGGTCATCCGACACGTCCGGCAATCAGCAAATATCTACTAAGAAAGTATCTAAGCCAAGAACAAACAAAAACGGGCGCGGAACTGAAGTTTTTGATTGGGGCGCAAAATTTCGACCCACAAAGGCCGCAGCCAGCAAAGATTCACGAGCGCTTCAGAAAACATCTATTCAAGCAAGTGGATAAAGTTGTCGCCAAGGCACAGAAGGATAAACGGGAAGGAATTGAGTTCCTGGTCAACGGCGAAGCGGACCAGGTCTATTTGTCGAAAGCGAACGGTGACAAAGTTGACGCTGTCTGGAATGAGCTAAATGTCAATGTTGGGGACGGGGGGGCAAAAACGGATAAGCAAGACGAAGCTCCGGCGGTCAGACCAAATAAATCCATTTTGGCCTTTGTCATTGAAGGACACGATATCGGTAAGCAACGGGACGCCGAGGCCGCTGTGGTCTATAAACAGCTCCCGCGCGCCATATTGGCTGTCGAGAGTACACATGAGGAAATGCTGTCGGAAAAAGAGCGAGATTCCATGCGACAGATTGCCAAATCCATTTCACACCTTGTCCGCCACGTTTTTCACGACAACACATTGTTGGACTACCGCCGGCAATTGAGCATCGCTTACGAAGACTATGTTCCGCACCAAAGCGGGGATGATGATGCGTCATTGGGAGAACGGTTAATCCTTTCGGCAATGTCCATCGACGTTTCCTTGCTGGAAGACATCCAAAGGGACGCAGAGGTCTATGGGTTCGAAAGGGCGGTTACGGACGAAATCAAAAGGATTTACGATGACGCCTTCTCAGGAACCGCTATCGATGACGACATCATATCACGCGATGAGCTGGTCAAAGAACGAATAGAACAACGTTTCGAGGGGGCTGTTTCTTACCTCATGGACAAGGGAATTCCGAGTCAAGAGGCCGTGGATTTCCTGGAAGCTTGCCCAAGAAATTTTGCTTGGGCGGGGTATGCCCCCAGCCTTGCTCAGGCTCTTGGTGATCGGGCAGATCACAAACCTCCGCGCTTCACACTCATGTCCCCTGGTTTCAGTGCCTCGGGCCTCTACATGGCGGTGGTGAAAGGAGAGATCCGGCAGGTTGCCAAGCTTTCCCGTGTTGATAAACTGATGAAGGAACGGGAAAACTACCGGCAACATGTGCGCTATAAAGTATTGGTAGCGGCGCGATCTCCCGTGAATGCATTCGCGTTCGATTCTAAGGGTGTGAACGGAAAAGACGCCGGGGAAAGCGATGCGGATACGTTCTGCCCGGATAAAGATTATTCCAAGGAGTGCTACGGTGTCCTTGTCGCAGACCTGGCGTCTTCAAAAAAGCTGGACCCGCAGAAGTCAGACAACTCACATCAGAGGCTTGATGGGGATGTACCAGAGGTCGCAACATTCCTAGATCGGATTGTGGAAATCGTCGATACAGACGACGAGCAACCGTTCATAGAGGTTGTCCAATCTCTTAGAGCCTTGTTTGAAAACAACTTCGGACATTGGGTTTCCACAAAGGTTCCAGGGAACAACAAAGTTATTCTTCAGCTCAGAGGAGCATTCCGGCTTGATTATGAGAACAAGCTTGGTGAACGATTGAACGAAGAGCATGAGTTGCGTCTCGCTAATTTGAAGAAATCTCAGGAGATTCCAGAGAAAGAGACACCGTTAAATGGGCGCATAGATCGCGAATGGACGGAGCTTGCTTTCAAGCGGCTTGGCGAAGGGGCGGACCTCTCTCTTGTGGAACACGAACGTGGTTTGTTCCCTCTCGAAATCACCGAAAAGGACCAAAAGAAGCATCGCAACAATCACATATGCGTTCCTCCAAAAGAAATCGCTACATTCTGTTGCGACCGACTAGTGTCGAAAAGGGGCTTAAATAGCCGGGAAAAACAGAGCCTTCTGTCAATTGCTCATCGCGACCTGAACGCGCAAAACATCGTCTGGGCCGGGCCGATCCAGAGTTTCATGATGATTGATTTCGAGCACACTGGGAAGGGATATTGGGGGATGGACCAAGCTCGCCTTGCGGTGAATACCGTTGTTGATTTCCTTTCAAAGTCGACAGAGCCGGGCGAGGTAGGTCTTCATTTCTCGGAGGTGGCAAACGCGGCCGGATTTCTTGTAACTGCATGGAAATCGCTAAGTTCACCTCGACTTTGGAGGGAGGAATGGGGCGACGACCCGTCAGAGAAACCACCTTGCGCCAAGCCGCCAGAGAAAGGTCAGAAACTGAAATGTATCGTCCGATTGGCAATTTGGCTCATGTGGCAAAAAGTGCCCAAATTTCAAAATACCAGTTTGCTTGACCTTTATCAGTTGGAATTGGGCTATGCCGTGGTCAAGGAATATGAATATGGAATGGTCAATGTAAGACGCGCGAAGCTTATTAATTCGCAAGTAATAGCAGTACAGCAGGTGGTCCGAGAAGATGACAGTGACCTAGAGTCCACACTGATCAAGGTTCACGAAGCCCTGCTTCCTAAGGAAACCGCTCATAGTATCCACCACATTACGGATCCCCGACTTGCTTTCCAATTCGCGGCTGTGTCGCGTTTTCTTGTGGCTCGGTGGGTTTTGAGGCGGATCATTGGCAATTCCGGAAAAGGGAGTGCCTGATGTCGCTGTCTATTGAAACTACTATTCGCTTTGTGACCCGTGCGATCGAAGGCAAATACCACGCGGTTGATGCCGAGATTATTTCGCGAGAAGTGGAGGCCGCATGGGTGCGGCTTTCCAACGCAACAAAGCTGGAGGATCTGCTAGGAGCCCGGCGACAAATCCTAAAAGCCGAAGATGATATAAACAACCAAGTTGCGGCGTTGCTGGCCATCTCTAATTTTTCGAACGCTCGCCAGTTCCGCCAAGGTGTGCTAACTCTGCTGCATCGCATCGTGTTTGCCGCTGAGCAGGCCGAGACTGGTCGCCAGGGCGCGCGTGTTGCCGATTTCCCAGGTGATTTACCGATAGACGTTTCGGAAGCAAATGCTCGGTTCGATGAGTTGCAGGCGGCGGTTAGTGCCATGGCGCAGGCGCGGGTACACGCCACGGATATCGCCGCTCCGTTGTTGGCATATGTATTCTCGTCTGTTGTGCGAATACACCGGTATGAAGACGGGAACGGGCGGGTCGCGAGGTTCGCAGTACAATTCTTGCTGGTGCAGTGGGGTATGGATTTGCTGCCGCTGCCAAAAGTGCGAAACGATCCCGATTGGAAAGTGGCATTGGAGGGCGCTGTTCACGGTGACCTGACCGCACTGACTTCAGAGTTTTACATGCGGCTGAACCAAAACGCGGAGTTATCATGACGCTGACCTATTCTTTGAACTGGCTTAAAAGCGACCTCCGAAAAGCCGTGGCCGATCTAAACATTGACCACAATCGCATCGACAACGTTCTAGAGGTTGCGTACCGCTACCACGATGGCCAGTTTCGTGAACACAAAGACGGTGCCACCAAGCGTGTTCCCTATATTACACACCCTGTCGGTGTATCCAAAATCTGTGCCGAACTCTGGCCGCACGTAAACTTGGAAGACGGAATTGAGGACATTCTTGCCGTTGCACTAACCCACGATCTGCTTGAGGATACATCGATTAGCATCCAGGAATTGGGGACCGCTACGTCCCCCCGTGCAGCGGAGCTCGTTCGCGTGCTGACAAAGCCGGTTTCAACAGGTTTCACAGATCGCAGTGCAAGAAATCGCGCCTTTCTCTCGGTTATCGCCAACGCGGGAGCCTCTGCCAAATTTGTAAAGCTGTGCGATGCCCTACACAATCTGTCCCGACCGGACAGCATGCCCACATCTCTGCTGAAGAAAACGATCCGCAAAGCAAAGCGTGACTACCTCCCGTTGACGATCGAACCTCATTTCAGCACCGAAATCAGAAATCGTTTTGAAAGTGCGATCAAAAAAGCCGAAAACAGTCTGGTTCTATCAAGTGAAAGAATACCCGAGAACAAAACCCTAGAGGGGTTTCTTGGCTATTGTGTGGATCGCGCATCTGGAAAAGTGCTGGAAGAACACGATATCCTCGATATCCTTCTCGAAATTCCTGGTCTTTCTATGGTCCACGAGGGGACTGTGCTCGGCTTTGAGAAGGCTGTTTTGTCTGATTGGCTGGACCCCAAGGCCCGCAATAGAAGTGGGCAGTTTTCTGAACGCCTGCTTGAAAATGGTGAGCTTGTTCTGACTGGCAACGGATTTACCCGGGAGATGGTTCAAAAGCTGAACTTCCAAAAAATCGTGTTACTCCCTTTTGAAGGCCCGGTGCGGGACCTTCTACAGCGACAATACTTCTTTCTAGGCTGCGACAGTGCAAAGTGCCCTCCTTGGACATCGGTCCCTTGCCTGCGTGCCGCGATTGCGATCCTGTCAGAGCGTCAGCGCGAGCGAAGCGCAAAGGAATTGGAGAACTATTCTGAATGGGTTGCAACGTCTGGCCTCGAAATTGATCCGCGGGCCGCAGCTGAGCTTCGGATGACGCCAGAGAAAATGGAGCACCTCGCACGCCTCATTGATGCGGCGACGATAGAGGTTGGAGCGATCCTCGCGGCTGTCGAAATGATAGGGCGCGGCCTCGATTCGATGGGGGGAATCCTTCTTCGGGAGCATCGAATTAAGGATGCGAAAAGCGCGGCCACAAAGTTAGCGCGCCGCTTTGATGGGGATGTGCGCGCGTTAGATGATACTATCGGCATTCGTGTCGTTCTGCTCAACGAAAAGGCGGTGGCACGTTTCGTAGCTCTTTTCCAAACGCAATGTGCGGATAGTACATCCGTATGGAACGTAGACATGGGGCTAACCGCCAACAGTGGTGAGGTTTTACCGATCAATTCTGTGAGTGGGTATCGTGCTACCCATTTGCGGTTCCGCGTGAAAAATGCTTTGGAAAGTGTGGGCGACGTGGCATGTGAAATTCAATTGCGCACCGTTTTTCAGGATGCGTGGGCGCGCATTGCACATGAAGTACAATACAAGCCCACTGGTCGAGGCTCGCGCATACTGAACCGGAACCTAAAAAACTTGTCGCAAATGTGTGACGACGCCGACCAACTGTTAGACAACTTGATGACGTAAATGGCGATAGCTCACTCTGCGAATGGATAGCCAGGTGCTGCAAGTACATCGTAAAACTCACAGCAAACCATGACTTCCCCGAGCACGTCGTCCGACAACCCACTTGTGTGGTCCACACAGTAAAAATCTTTGGTTTCTAACCAAGTTTCGATTGCAGCCGTATCGGCGCCGAAGCCCTGAGACATAATTTCATAGAAGTCGTATACTTGAGTGCTTGAGATTAGTTTGTAAGGTGGCACAGGCCGAATGATGCGGACATTCTGACCATATTTCGCAGCTTGCTTGTCATCGGTTGAGCACATCAATGACTGTGAACGTGCCGCGATACCGAAGGTTTTGAGAAACCAAGCATCAGCGATCCGATGGGTTTCAAAGGCTGTGTCGCGTGGTTGGCGTGGACTGTCTAGAAAAACATTGTAATTCCAGCCGAGTGGAAATGACTCTTTCTTGCCTCTGTAGATTTCCATCTACGTGCTCCTAGATTTGTGCAGCAATCTCGGCCATCTCGACCATCTGGACCAAAACTACAAGTGCTTGCTGTTCAGACTCAGTTTTCTATTGGGCCGCGCCCCCCTCCCTGTTCCGCGCAAATCTTTCCCTGATACTTCGCGTTCTTTCCCTGTTAGTTTGCGCAGGGAAACTACCCGCAACCAATTGAAACCACTCATGTACCGACCGCAGCGGCTACGATATCCTGCTGGAGGCGAATGGCATCGAACGGCACGTTCAAATGAAATCCAGCTTCGTTGGAGCCAAAACGTCCAGGCAAAAAATCAATATCAGGCTCGCAGACAAACCATCAGGCTGCGTGATCTGGGTGCGCTTTGATCCGGAAACCTTGAAACTGGCTGAATTCCTGTGGTTCGGTGCATCACCCGGAAAGCAATTGCCGGAGCTTGGCGACCGGATTGGGAAGCACGAAAAAGGCGATCAACACGGATACAAAGCCCAACGTGCAGCCATCAGGGTTATCAACAAAGGCAAGTTTGAACTCGTGCGCAGCATGCCGGATCTTGCTGACCGCCTGTTCGCACCAAACTTAACATAATGGCGCTTACGCGTTTCGGGCCTCACAAACCACAACAGCCGACCTTCGCCGCTCTGTGCACGAACTGGTACGATGCGGACAAAGCGCCATTTCGCTGCGGTTGCCTCCAATGACAGCTTTGGTGCCCAGAAGACATCCAGGGCAGCGGTCTATTCGATCTCTAACCAGTCTCTCGTCCTATTTCGGCAATCGCGCCTTCATGGCGAATCTTCGAGGTTCAACAACGACAGGATGTCCCCGCAATTGCTGACTTGGCCATTGCAACAATCCGACAAGAGAAATGCGATCAGCTCGTTCACTGCCGAAAGGTTGGCCGCGTAGTGAATTTCGCGTTGGTGCCGCGTGGCGATCAGAATGCCGGAACGCTTGAGGATCGACAGATGCCCCGACAGCGTCGAGGCAACAACGTCCAAACGCCGCGCGATCTCAAGCGCAGGCAGGCCAGCAGGCCCAACTTGAACCAGCAGTCGAAAGACCGAGATACGCGTTTGCTGTGCTAGGGCGGCAAGGACGTCAATGGCAGCTTCCTGTTCCATAATTCGTTAATGCCCGAAGTGTCGAATATTGACAAGGCAGAATTACAGGAGTAGCCCTGGTGATAATTCGGCAAACACCGAAATGACTAACAGTAGGACCACACACGTGACCGGAACATTGATTTCAGCAGAAGTGGACTATGAGGCTTCTGGCAAACAGTCAGGCTATCTGCGCGTGCCGCATTCGGTGCATCGTTCGGCCTATGGCTGGCTGCCGGTGCCCATCACAGTGATCCGCAACGGTGACGGGCCGACATTGGTGATGGCAGGCGGCAATCACGGCGATGAATATGAAGGCCAGATTGCCATTTCGCGGTTGGCGCAAGAGATTGAACCAGTGCAGATTCGCGGGCGTCTCATTCTCTTGCCGATGCTCAATTTCCCGGCCGCGCAAGCGGGCACACGCACATCGCCGATTGACGATGGCAACCTCAATAGGCTGTTCCCCGGAGACCCTAAGGGCAGCCCAAGCGAGATGATCGCGCATTACTACGAAGAGGTGGTGATGCCGCTGGCGGACTATGCCGTTGATCTCCATTCAGGGGGCAGCTCTCTCTTCTATCCCGCCACATTGCTGCGCGGTATGGGGCACGACCCCGAAGAAACAATGGTGCTGAAACAGATGCAGGATGCTTTTGATCTGCCTTATGCATGGGTATTCACCTCCGGCGGAGGGCGCGCCAGCACCGCGCGCACCGCCATGGGCGCGGCCAACCGAAAAGGCGTTACCAACGTCATGGCCGAGCTTGGCGGCGCAGGCGTGGTTACGCCAGATATTCTAAAGCGCACCGAGCGTGGGTTGCGCCGTTTGATGCACGGCTTAGGGATGCTGCCCTGCTATACGCCGGAGGCCGCGCAAGGCACCCGTGAGCTCAACGCCTGCGGCTCTGTTTGCGCCTATGAAGACGGTGTGTTCGAGCCCTTCAAGACCATCGGCGACGAGGTTTCTGAGGGCGAGGTCGTCGGATTGGTCCATCACTTGGAAACGCCGCAGAAAACGCCTGATGAAGTCATGTCTCCCTATGCTGGGATTGTCCTCTGCCAGCGCGCAATGGCTCCTGTGCGGCGCGGTGATGCTGTCTATCAGATCGCCGCTGATGTTATGACAGATCGGAGCGACGCATGAGCTGGCACGCCGTTTCCCTCGAAGATGTCCGCCGCGCCGCACCTATGCTAAGAGACGTTGTGCACAGAACCCCTGTTTTGGAGAACTTTGAGGTCAACGCGAAGCTCGGCGGGCGGCTTTTGCTGAAGGCAGAGAATTTCCAGCGCACAGGCGCTTTCAAAATCCGTGGGGCTTATCACCGCATTTCTCAGATGAGCGCGGCAGAGCGTGCGCGCGGCGCTGTGACCTATTCGTCTGGCAACCATGCTCTTGGCGTTGCGCGGGCGGCGCAGCTTTTGGGTTCATCTGCCCTCATCGTTATGCCCAGCGATGTGCCCGAAGCCAAAATGCAAGCCGTACGCGCCCTTGGTGCCGAGATCGTCACCTTCGAGCGTGACACCGAAGACAGCGCCGAGATTGTCGCCGCACTAGAAGCCGAGACTGGCCGTATCGAAGTGCCACCAAGCGCTCATAAGCAGGTTCTGGCCGGAGCGGGCACGGCAGCGCTGGAGCTTCTTGAAGATGCAGGTGTGCTTGACACAGTTCTGGTGCCCTGCGGCGGCGGTGGACTGACAGCCGCAACCGCTGTCGTCATGGCTGAAGCCTCGCCGCAAACGCAAATTTTTGCAGCTGAGTCTGAATTTTTCAATGACACCCAACGTTCTCTAAAAGCGGGCCAGCGTGTGCCCAACCCCAAGGGCCAACGCACTATTTGTGACGCGATCATGACGCCCATCCCCAACGCGGTGACGTTTCCGATAAACCAGGCGCTTCTTGCGGGCGGCGTGACAGCCAACGACGCTGAAGTGCGCGATGCCATGCGCTTTGCGTTTGAGCATTTCAAAATCGTGACAGAGCCAGGTGCAGTTGTTGGTCTTGCGGCGGTTTTGAGCGGGCGGGTGGATATTAAAGGCCGAAGCATTGCCACCGTTATCACTGGGGGCAACGTCGCGCCTGTGCGATTTGCGGCACTTTTGGAGGTGCATCATGACACTTGATCGACGCCTGATGGCCGAATGGCTCGGCTCTTTTTCACTTCTTGCTACAGTGGTTGGGTCTGGCATCATGGCCGAGCGTTTGGCGGGAGGGAATAACGCCATCGCCCTTTTGGGCAACACGATCCCGACCGGGGCCATTTTGGTTGTTCTGATCACGATATTCGGGCCAATTTCCGGCGCTCATTTCAACCCGGCGGTCACACTTTGCTTCGCGATGCGTCGCGAGATCACGGTTCGGGATTCGGGGCTCTATGTTGCGATGCAGATCTTTGGCGGCATCGTGGGCGTTTTGGCCGCCCATGTCATGTTCGAGCATCCGCTGATCGACCCGTCGACCACGACGCGTAGCGGAACCGGCCAATGGGTTGCGGAGTTTGTTGCAACCTTCGGGCTAGTCGGCACAATTCTGGCCTGCCTGAGGGCACGCCCGCAAGCCGTTCCGATGGTCGTTGGCCTCTATATCACTGCCGCCTATTGGTTCACTTCGTCTACCTCTTTTGCCAATCCGGCAGTGACAATCGCGCGAGGGTTTTCTGACACCTTTGCCGGTATTGCGCCGGAGGACGTGGTCGCATTCATCGGCATTCAATTGGCTGCTGCGGTGCTGGCGACGTGGTTTTTTCACTGGCTGCTGAATGAGGCCAATGATGTCTGAGTTCGACTTTGATACAGAGATAGATCGTCGTGAGGTACCTGCGCTGAAGGTGCACAAGATGGTGCTTGGCACCGATGGGATGGACCTGTTTGCTGCCGGTGTTGCCGATATGGACTTCCGCGCCCCGTCAGCTGTTTTGGAGGCGATGAGCACCCGTGCGGCGCACGGGGTGTTTGGCTACGAAGCCGTGCCGGACGGATTGATACCCGCGCTGACAGGCTGGCTTCAGACACGCCACGGCTGGAGCGTGAACGCAAGCCATATTCTGCGCGCGCCCAATGTGCTGAACTCTTTGTCGATGGCGACAAATCTATTTACCGATGTAGGCGATGGCATCATCATTCAGCCACCGGTATTCTTCGATTTTGCAGAAATCATCACCCAAAATGGGAGGCGAATGGTGTCTAATCCGCTGGCCTTGCGGGATGGGCGCTATGAAATGGATTTTGCCGAGCTCGAGCGGCTGGCCAGCGATCCTCACACTAGAATGCTATTTCTATGCAATCCGCATAACCCCGTTGGTCGGGTCTGGACGCGAGATGAATTGGCAACCCTAGGCAAAATTTGCCGCGCGAGGGGCGTGCTTGTAGTCAGCGATGAAATTCACGCGGACATTACCTTTTCCGGCCATGCTTACACGCCCTTTGCATCGCTTTCACAGGCAGATGCCCTCAACAGCGTCACCTGTCTATCGCCAGCCAAAAGCTTTAACATCGCAGCCTGTTGCGCGTCGTTCACTGTTGTTCCTGATGACGCGCGTCGAGCCGCCTTCCAAGCTGAGAGCAGCCGTTTAACCGTTAACAAGAACAACGCCTTTGCTAGTGCTGCCATGCAAGCAGCCTATGAAAGCAGCGGGCCATGGTTGGACGCGGTGATTGACTATATTCAAGGCAACCTTGACCTGGTGCGCGAGGCGCTTGCGGGCCTTAAAGCCGTGAGGTTGATAGAGCCGGAAGGCACCTTCCTGCTCTGGCTCGATTTCAGCGCATTGGAGTTGACACCTGGCGAACTGACCACTTTCTTGCGTCAAAAGGCTGGATGGGCGGTCACTCGCGGTCCGTCCTTTGGAGTTGAGGGCAAAGGTTTTGCCCGCCTCAACATCGCCTGCCCGCGGGCGCGTCTGAACACCGCTTTGCAGCAGCTTTCAATGGCTGTCTTATCCAAAACAACACCGCCCAAATCAGGAGAACCCAAATGACCGAAATCACCGTTTATGACCCCGCCATGTGTTGCTCAACAGGTATCTGCGGCGCTGAGGTAGACCAACAACTCGTGACTTTCGCCGCCGATCTGGACTGGCTGAAGTCACAAGGTGTTGCCGTCACGCGCATCAACCTTTCGCAGGAACCTGCTAAGTTTGCCGAAAACGGCACCGTCAAATCCGTGCTGGAAAACGAAGGCGTTGATGGTTTGCCAGTTGTCCTAACGGGGGGCGAGATGAGTTCAAACGGGCGTTACCCTGACCGCGCCGAACTGGCCCAGTTTGCAAGCCTGCCTTTTGTGGCAAATGTCGCCCCGACTGGCAAATCTGGCTGTTGCAGTAACTCTGAAGAGAAGTCATCTGGCTGCTGCTAAACTTCGTTCCCAACACATAAGAATGAGCAAAACTATGTTTGAAAATCTGCCGAAATTTGTATTCTTCACTGGAAAAGGTGGCGTCGGAAAAACGTCACTTGCCTGCGCCACAACGCTCGATCTGGCCAGTCAGGGAAAGAAAATCCTGCTGGTCAGTACCGATCCAGCCTCCAATGTCGGGCAGGTTTTTGAAACCGAGATAGGCAACCACATCACAGAGATCACGACCGCCCCGGGCGTGGATGCAATCGAGATCAACCCTGAGGAAGCGGCCGCTGACTACCGTGAGCGTATCGTAGGGCCGATGCGGGGCATCTTGCCGCAAGAGGCGCTGGCCAGCATTGAAGAACAGTTGAGTGGTGCTTGCACCATCGAGATCGCGGCGTTTGACGAGTTCACCGCTCTGCTGACCGACAACGAGTTGGTCGATCGATACGACCATGTCGTGTTCGACACCGCGCCTACCGGCCATACGATCAGGATGCTGAAACTCCCCGGTGCATGGTCAGGGTTCTTGGAAGAAGGCAAGGGTGATGCATCCTGCCTTGGTCCGTTAGCTGGACTGGAAAAACAACGTGATCGGTACGGTGCCGCAGTGGATCGGCTGTCGGATGGGGATGCTACGCGTCTCGTTCTGGTTGCCCGACCCCGAACCTCGGCCTTGGGAGAAGTGGCCCGGACCTCTTTGGAACTGGCTGATATTGGCATCAAAAACCAACATCTGGCGATCAACGGGATGATGCCCGAAGATACTGAGGGCGACCCATTGGCAGAGGCTCTGTTGACGCGCGAAAAAGACGCCATGGCCGCAATGCCCGCCGATGTGGCGGCACTGCAGCGAACCATCTTCCCTCTCCGATCAGAAAACCTTGTCGGGTTGGCCGCGCTCAAACGCTTCGCGACGGGCAGCGAAGACAAGCTCGACACAGCGACGACTGTCCAAGTAACAACCTCAGACCTACCCCCGCTTGGCGCGCTTGTTGATGATCTTGAAGGGTCTGGTAAGGGGCTTGTCATGTTCATGGGCAAGGGCGGTGTAGGCAAAACCACCATGGCCGCCGCTGTTGCAACAGAGTTGGCCGCGCGCGGCCATGACGTTCTGCTAACAACAACAGACCCGGCGGCGCATATCACTGAAACGCTGGTCGGTGATCAGTCAGGCCTGACAGTCAGTCGGATTGATCCTACTGTTGAAACTGCCAATTACCGCGCCAGCGTCATGGCTTCGAAGGGCAAAAGCCTCGACGATCAGGCCCGAGCCATGCTGGAAGAAGACCTGCGCTCGCCCTGCACCGAAGAGATCGCTGTCTTTCAAGCCTTCTCGAAAGTGATCCGCGAAAGCAGTCGGAAGTTTGTGATTATGGATACCGCGCCCACCGGCCATACTCTGTTGCTCTTGGATGCAACGGGGTCTTACCACAAAGACATCATGCGCCATCAGAGCACATCAGGCGAAACCCGCCTTGTCACCCCGATGATGCGCTTACAAGACCCGGAGCAGACCAAGATCATGGTCGTGACGCTGCCCGAAACCACACCAGTGCTCGAGGCGGCTCATCTTCAGGAGGACTTGCGTCGTGCTGGGATCGAGCCTTGGGGCTGGATCATTAACTCAAGCCTCGCGGCAGCTGAAACCAGACAGCCTCTGTTGTGCAAACGTGCCCATTCAGAACATGATCAGATCGCCAAGGTGCGCGATGTTCTAGCGACACGTTACGCCGTAGTGCCCATTCAGGCGCAAGAGCCGATTGGAGCGAAAGAATTATCCGGCTTGTGCCGCCAAAGCGCCGAGCCGGCGGCGGCATAAGCCAATAAATTTCTGTTGATGGAGGATTGGGACCTAGCTTGATGAGGGAATGTCGGCTTTCCCGCATACTTCACTCATCCGTACCAGCCGCAGCATCCGGTGAATTGGGCTCAAACCAGCCACTCAGCACCCTGACCGATGCCGCCCGCTAAAACGCTTAAAGTCCCGGTCCGGCCTGCCGGTCACCTCATCCCGTCCCAAACTCATATACCCTTACCGTCCTTTCCATCT
>Ga0316204_10005958_pt1 | contig 19414 bp, 18 predicted proteins | sample 6monrhotite_MG_2_FD_205661 | JGI IMG/M metagenome (GOLD analysis project Ga0316204, IMG submission 205661) | Microbial mat bacterial communities from mineral coupon in-situ incubated in ocean water Damariscotta River, Maine, United States -... | ecosystem: Environmental > Aquatic > Marine >...
GCTTGGGAGAGCGCACCATCGCGATACTACTGGCCTATTACGCCGACTTTGAGCGCTTTGGCAATGCCAGACAGGCCGCCGCTTTCGCGGGGGTTGACCCGCGCCAACACGAATCGGGTACAAGCGTCAAATTGAAACCTCGGATGTCAAAGATCGGACATGCCTTCTTGCGAAAGTCGCTTTACATGCCCGCTATCGTTGCGTTGTATAGAACCGCTTGGGGAAAGCGCTTTCGCCACCGTTTAGCCACTGCAGGCAAGCCACCCAAGCTTATTATCGGGGCAATGATGCGTAAACTCATTCATGTTGCATTCGGGGTGCTCAAGTCGAACAAATCATTCGATCTAGCATTGCACGGATGTTGACTTGGATAACAGTATCTACATGTGTTTTTTATGAAGGCGAAAATCCTTAATCGAGTGCAGCCATGAGGGGCGGTTTCGATTGATCCTATAATCAGCAGCGTAAACCACTGACTTTGAAAATGTCGGGAGTAACAAGAGAGTGAACCTAGATGATAATGCCTCATGCTTTCCAAGGCATTTCTTCAAACAGAATGCCAGACTTTCCAATATACGCCGAGCGGTCTCCTCCCCTGGCAAGGGGAGGTTGGGAGGGGTTTAAACCCCCTCTAGCTCCCACTTGTCAGGGGGAGGACGGACAGTGGTATGTCTAGCAATCCAGCTTGAAAAAGATAGTTGATTTCTGTGGGCAACTATATAAACCTAAAGCCGAAGTTACACCTGTGCCTGTATCGCCTTGGCGACCAGAGGGAAGCTGTTGGGGTTGCGGATAGATTCCACCGCAAGATCAACATCAAGCATGGGCCAATAAAGATGGTTTGAAGTTGGCCATTCGACAGTAGTAATTTGCTCCAAAGCCGCCTGCTTAAACCATGGGAACTCTGCATAGGGTACAAAAAGCTCTTCGTCTTTCAATAGCAACCAAAACCCCTTGCTTGTTGCTAAGGAAACTTCGACTTCAGAAGTGGCTACGCCAGGCATGGACAATCTCCTCGTAATGATCATGCACTAATAAAGATGCTTCATTGATCTGCTTTTTTGAAAGACCTTGATTCATCGCTAACGCTATTTTCGGTTCCAGCCAAAACTTGGCTTTGCCATCCGTATGGCTAACATGAACATGCATGCGTGGCTTTTCTCGTTGAAAAATCGAAATGCGCCTTGACGGAATACTGTGGAAACCATGCGCAAATCTTAGCAGTTATCGTGCTGGCATGTCTTTCAAGCCCTAATGACGCGGCAGGGAGGGCCTATTTATCCTTAAGGAAGCACTGATTTGTCGGTTGTGTCGTTCCCTCGAAAGCGGGAACCCTTTAAATAAAGGCGCTGGATCTCCGCCTTCGCGGAGATGACGAATTAATTAGCGTGTCCTTAACGCCCCGCGACGCGCTTACTGTATTGCCCAGGAGTGATTTTAGCGATCTGTTTGAATTCTCTAGTCATGTGAGCTTGATCAGAGAAATTATTGTCTAGCGCCAATCTAACCAAATCACTATAAGGATGTTGTTTTAGGAAGCTGAGCGTTCTTTTTACACGTAAAACTCTTTGATAGTGTTTGGGAGTCATACCCAACCATTTTTGAAATTGACGTTCAAGTTGACGTTGGCTAAGAAAAATATCGTCACTTACTGGGCTAAGAGCTTGAGTTTTCTGTATGCCGTTCAGGGCTTGCACTAAAGAGCTGGGAATGATGTCAGAAAAATCTATAGCGCTATTCAACCATTTGTATAGGGTAACAATTCGGGCGTGATGACCAGAAATATTAACAAGATGACTGGCTAAGGTATGAAGTTCGTATAGAGGTATGCAATCATTTATGGCTGCGGGTTTGTCTTCAAGTGTTCTAAAAACACCAAAACTAATGCCTGGGTGAAAACGAATGCCAGCCAGTTGTGAACCCGGCGGCAAGGTCACTGAATGTGCTTCTTTACTGACTGGAAGCAAGATCACACCTGCGGAATGCTGGATTTTGTCCAGATATATTGGGCCATTCAAATTAAGCAAAATACCACTACAGGCATCGCCTTGAAGCCACCGCTTAGTGTTGGCCGAATCGTCTGGTGAGATAGATGTAGACCATATGCCTTGTACATACGCTGACAACCTTCCTTTCGGCTGAAATAGCTTAAAGGGAGGTTGAACTTGATGCGTATTTTTATTAGTTTGGTTGATAGCTGCCTACCTTAGGTTTAAAGGTTTTTGCAATACGATACCAACTGTTAATTGCATTGACCGCAACTGTTAAATCAACCAAGCCTTGCGAGCCGAAGTTATCAAGCGCAGTTTGGTATTGATTATCGTCCACGGGTCGCCCTGATGTAATAAGTTCAGCCCATGCCAATGCACTCCGTTCTAGCTCCGAATATAGCGGCATCTCTAACCAGGCACTTAGGCCATATATTCGATCAGGTTTCTCTCCTGACTTGATGGCATCTTTACTATGCATATCAATGCAGAAAGCACATTGATTAATTTGCGATATTCTTAGTTTAACCAGCTCCCAGATGCTTATTGTCACTGAATGAGCACCGCTGAATTGTTGCCGTAGGTAATTTTCTTGTGTAAACAAAATCTCCATTGCCTGTGGCGAAGCTGCAAAATAATCCAATCGTTTAGTCATCGTTGTACTCCTCGTTAAAGTTAGAGACTAAACTTTAACTGGGAGTGTTTATTGAAAATTTCCGACATTGTAAGGAAAACTAACGACGCATTAGAAGAGATAAATTAAGCTCCGCGTTACAGTATGACATCAGTGCTTATACTAACTCCGTTACGGTAGCACGGAGCCAGAGTGAAATTAAATCTAAGTTTACTCTGGCCCCGATAATTTCGACATTCTTACCTTATGTTAGGCTTCGAGTCCGTTGCTGGCTTAGCTGTCATCCAAGCAAATTTAATGCGTAAAAAATTGCGCCTATTTTCATAGTGTGTAAAATTACACACTATGAAAAGCGCAGACATAATTAAAAAGCTGGAAAAAGACGGCTGGAATTTGGTTCGCATAACCGGTAGCCATCACCATTTTAAGCATGTCAGCAAGCTGGGTTTAGTGACGGTTCCCCACCCGAAAAAAGACATTAAAGCGGGAACACTTAACTCGATACTTAAACAAGCGGGGCTAAAATGAATAAACTCACTTATACCATTGCAATTGAACCTGGCGATGAACAGCACGCATTTGGCGTGGTCGTGCCTGATTTGCCCGGCTGCTTTTCTGCTGGCGATACGCTTGAAGAAGCCTACGCGAATGCCAAGCAAGCTATTGAAGGGCATCTTGAAGTAAGCTTGGAATTTAACGAGCCGATTCCTGATAGAAAATCGTTTGAAGCGCATCAGCACAACCCTGAGTTCGCGGGCTGGATTTGGGCACTAATTGAAGTTGAAGACATTCCCGCTAAAAAAACACCCGTGCGACTTAACGTATCGTTGCCGGAATACTTGGTGAATCGAATTGATTTATATGCTAAAGCCAATCACTTGACTCGTTCAGGATTTTTGGCAAAGGCTGCGAAGAAAGAACTTTCACACTCGTAGCCCGCAGGCTGGGGTACGAACCCCAGCAATGACCTTGCGCCGAAATGCACCGAATATTTTCAGGATTTCCTACGATGTGCTCCTTGCTGCACCCGATTGAAAATCTGCGTTAATCTGCGAAATCTGTGGATTGAATTGCGGTTTATAGGCTTACACCAATCCCATTACAACCAATGCAATGAATGTGGCGAACAGGGCGAAGTGGCTGATGCCTTCGATTGCGTTGGTTTCGCCGTCGTGCAGATTGTTCATCACGGCGAGGAAGGTGAGTAGCAGCATGCCGCCTTGAATGGGGGTGAGGGCCATGATGATACGTTCGCCGTTGAATAGGGCGATAGCTTCAATGACTGGCAAGGTGAGCAGCACGGTGGCGAGCGATGCGCCGAGCGCGATGTTGACGGTGGTTTGCATGCGGTCTTTTTGCGCCGCGTTGAGCGCGGTGAGTATCTCTGGGCTGGCGGAGATCAGCGCGATCAGCACGGCAGGAATGGATTTGGGCAGGCTGCTGCCGGATAGACCCGCATCCAGTAGCGCCGACAGTACCTCCGAAAGCAAGCCGACCAAGACGATAGCGCCAAGCATGATGATGACGTGTAGCGAATTGGGGCTGTGCGCTTCGTCATGCGATTCTTCTTCTATCGCGGCGGAATACTCGAAAAAATTACGATGCTCTACGGTTTGCAAACGCAAAAATCCCGCATACATCACAGCCATGACGCATACCGAAAAAGCCGAGTAAAACTGCCATTGCGCTTCTGGTACAAAGTCGGGAATGAACATGCCTATGCCGATGGCAACTATTAGCATGGCGATGAATGAGTTGGCGGAATCCACATTGTATTTGGCGCTGCCGTGCTTGAGTCCACCAACTATCGCGGCGAGGCCAAGGATGCCGTTCATGTCAAACATGATGGCGGCGAATACGGTGTCGCGCGCCAGTGTGGGATTCGGTGCACCTTGTAGTAGCACGACCAAAATCACTACTTCTACTGATACGGCGGCGAGTGTCAGAATCAGCGTTCCGTAAGGTTCGCCAAAACGCACGGCCAGCACTTCGGCATGATGCGCGATACGAAATGCGACACCGATAATCGCCGTAAGAATCACTAATAGCAACCCCCACAAAGCTATGCCGCCGTGCGCGATAGCGTCGTGTTCAAGCGCGACCCCAAAGCCGAGTACGACAAGTGCAATAAGGACGAGGGATTCAGATTTGAAAAGTTTCATCAGGCTTTCAAGCGTTGATAGGTGACGAAATGATAGTCCAGCGGCTGCGGTGTTTCTTGTGAACGCACTTCGCGCGCGGTTTCTTGCCATGCGTTTTTGTCGAACTCAGGAAAGTGCGCATCGCCTTCTACGTCTTGCTGAATTTCGGTGATATATAGCGTATCTGCCAGCGCGAGCGATTGTGTGTAAATCTCCGCGCCGCCCACGATGAAAATTTCGCTGTCTCCAGCGCAGGCAGCAATTGCCTGTTCGAGAGAATGGGTGACGATGCAAGATTCAATCTGCAATTCGCGGTCACGTGTGACAACAACCGTCGTGCGTCCCGGCAAGGCTTTGCCGATGGAGTCGAACGTCTTGCGCCCCATAATCATGTGATGCCCCATGGTGAGCGACTTGAAGTGTTTAAGATCTTCAGAGCAGCGCCAAGGCAAAGTATTATTGATACCGATGGTGCGATTTTTTGCCATCGCAACAAGAATAGCAATGCGGGGGGCGGAGTTAGAAGAGGGCATGTTTTTTGTGGGGCGAAAAATGGTTTTAAGTAGGTGGCATCATTCCGGTTTGGATGCTTTTAGTATTTTAGCATCTGTCACTCATTCAGAGCTTCAGATAGTCACCTTGCGTAATAGCGACGGCATGCAAGAGGGACTTGTTAATCTAAAGGACATCACTGTAAATCCAAACCACGTCGCGATACAGCGCTGCAAAGAAAGTTTTAACAGCGAAATATCATATAGATGCGGGATGATAAAGTTTTCTGTGTGCCTTGCCACTTTGTGTTTGAATTTATGGATGCACCCAAAATCAATTCCAGCCAAAGCAAAGTTAAAGGCAACTATGCCAGCGTCACCGAACAAAGCGGCCTTAACGCAGGCGACGGCGGCTTTCAGCTTAAAGTCAAAGGCAATACCGACCTCAAAGGCGGCGTGATTGCCTCCAGTGACAGCGCCATTGCCGAAGGTGAAAACACCTTCGCCACCGCCACCCTCACCCAGAGTGATCTGCAAAACAGAGCCGATGCCAGTGCGAGCAGTAGCGGTATGAGTTTAAGTAGCGACATGATGAGTCAAGGAAAATATGGGATAGCTAAGGGGGTTATGAGTAATCTGCTGAATAACGCCAGCGAATCTGGTAGTTCATCAGGTCAAACCCGTAGCGCAGTGAGCGCAGGCACTGTGACCATCACTAACGATGCTCAACAACAAGCACTGACAGGCAAGAGCGCCAAGGAAACAGTAGCCAGTCTAAATCGTGATACTGAAAATGCTCAAGTCTCAGCGATAAAACAAGATGCCAAGGCCATGGCGGAGACGGTTGAAGCGGTGCGTGCGATTAAGCAAGAAGGATTTAAACAAATAACTGCGGTAACGGCCGACTTAGTCTATAAAGCAGCTACAGCAGACAAAAAAATAATGCTAGTGCAATGCGATCAGACAGGCAAATGCGCAGATCCACATCAAGTCGACGCTAAAGATGTAAAAGTGAGCGGTGGAACAGTGAATGTGTATAACAACGGTATAAATAACTCCGAGAGCGAAGCCATAGCAAATGCCAAACTGCAAAGTTCATCCGACGCACTCAATCAAGGCGTGTACGTTGTTGTTAATCCACTGGTGGGTGGAATGAACTCGCTTGTTGGTGCAGTCAATGAAGTACTCTATGCCACCTGGGACAAGACGCTTGCCCCGTTTGTGGGGATCAGCAATGCCTCGGAAGCAAACATTGACATCATGAATGTCGCAGCCCAACACGGCGGAGTGGTCAACAGTGTGAACCACAGCCGGGGTACACTCACCTTTGGAAATGCGCTTATTCAAGCTGGTGGACTGTTCAACCCAGTAAGCAATCTTCCAATCGGCACGGTGCAACTTAATGGATCAGCAGCGAATGCGCAAAATATGGCACGTTACGTCAATACGATAACTGATGGGACAGGTGCGGTGTGGCAATCAACGCATACATCAGACCCCGTTGGCTGGCTCATCGGGGGCAATACTGTAACAGGTGGTGTGCCGGGGACGGGGATGATTTCGCATAGTTCTTATGTTGGGAGTTTGTCACCTCGTAATCTGCCAGATGGAAGAAGGAATCCTACACGTACAAAGACTGATCATGCATGGGGGGATGGTCTTATAAATATCCCACAGCGAGTGTGGCCAACAAACTAACGGGAGAGCGAAATAATGCTAAATTTATTGCGAGAGGCGGCTTGTTTGAAGAAGGTTTTGCTCGGTTGCATATGTTTGTTGTTGACCGGGTGTGTTTATCTTATTGAAATGCACTTGCCTAGTGCACCGTCTGAAGTTTCGTGGAAGAAGGAGGATGCGACTCAATCTGAGGTTGTTTCGGCATTAATAGATTGTGGCAAGCTTACTCAGCAGCATGAGCAATTAATGCGAGGTAGCACCTCCTTTGAACTCGATGATTTCAACTCAATTTGTATGCTACGCAAAGGCTTCAAGTTTGTGCCAAAGGCGGATGGATATGCTAATTGGTGCTTAATGAACCATTTTAGTGATTCAATCGCTTGTAAATCCATGGATTCTGATTTTGTATTGCCCCCTGAACAATGATCTGTCAGAAAAGAGGAAGCTAAGGCTTAGATCTTGACATGAAAAAGTGTCAATAAACGGTGGCTCAATCAATGCGATCAGACAGGAAAATGCGCAGATCCACATCAAGTCGACGCTAAAGATGTAAAAGTGAGCGGTGGAGCAGTGAATGTGTATAACAACGGTATATTTAACTCCGAGAGCGAAGCCATAGCAAATGCCAAACAGCAAAGCTCACCCGACGCACTCAATCAAGGCGTGTACGTTGTTGTTAATCCACTGGTGGGTGGAAGGAATCAATGGGGTCAGACTCGATTGATTTTGCAATGAGATAGTGGTATCATTCTTTATTATCACATGAGGGCTGATCAATGGCTCGCTTACCAAGATTTGTCATCCCCGACCAGCCTCAGCATGTCATTGTGCGCGGCAATAACCGTTGCGAGATATTCTGTGCCGACACTGATTATCACTACTACCTAGAGAAGCTTCAGCAGTCATGCGATAAACACGCTTGCCAACTGCACGCCTACGTCCTAATGACTAACCATGTGCATCTTCTCGTTACCCCACAAGAAGAGCAAAGCATCAGTAACACCATGCAAATGCTCGGTCGCTATTACGTCCAATACTATAATTACTCTTACCAACGCACTGGCACACTGTGGGAAGGTCGCTACAAGGCGACACTCATCGACTCTGAAGCATATTTTCTGACCTGTATGCGCTACATAGAGTTAAATCCAGTTCGGGCTGGAATGGTGGAGCATCCTTCTGAATATCCATGGTCGAGTTATCACTGCAATGCTCAAGGTCAGGTAAACAAACTGCTTACCCCACACCTTGAATACCGACGCTTGGGAAAATCAGATGAGGATCAACAGACCGCATACCGTCAATTATTCAATTCACATATACCCGAAAGCAGCTTGAGTGAAATTAGGGAAGCAACAAATAAAGCATGGGTACTGGGAAATGATCAGTTTAAACAGCGGATACAGCTGCAACTGAAGAGACGGGTTGAACCGAACGCCAAGGGTGGAGATCGAAAATCAGAGGAGTTCAGAATCAATCGAGACTGACCCCATTGATTCATTGATCCAGTGATTTTTGTCAAAGCTAATTTTAAATACATGAGCGCTCTTTCTGTCTGGTAAAAATAGGTCGGACTTCTTCAGGTAGGTAGTGGAAACCTTCTTTGCGCATTTGTCATTTTGGAAAGCATAAACTTAATTTTAAACCACGTTCGACATAATCAATAGGTGGCAGACTGAGTTAATCCGCAATCACTAACACATGTTGAACTGAGCTAATCCCCCGCCTTAAATAGCAACAGGCGCTTTAATAGCTGGATGCGGATCGTAGCCTTCTAACGTAAAGTCTTCAAATGTAAATCCAAAAATATCGCTTACTTCAGGATTGATCTTCATTGTAGGCAATGGGTGTGGTTCGCGCGACAGTTGTAATGCTGTCTGTTCCATGTGGTTGGAGTAGAGATGCGCGTCACCGAAAGTATGTACGAAGTCACCTACCTGAAGTCCACAAACCTGCGCCATCATCATGGTGAGTAGCGCGTAGCTGGCGATATTGAAGGGTACGCCGAGGAAGATGTCGGCGCTGCGCTGATATAGCTGGCAGGACAGCTTGCCATCCGCAACGTAAAACTGGAAAAAAGCATGGCAGGGTGCGAGTGCCATTTTGTCTAATTCGCCAACGTTCCAAGCGGAGACAATGATGCGACGCGAATCGGGGTTGTTTTTGATTTGCTCGACGGCAACGTTGATTTGATCAATGACGCGACCATCTATGCTTTCCCATGAACGCCATTGTTTGCCGTATACCGGGCCGAGTTCACCATTTTCATCCGCCCATTCATCCCAGATGCGAACCCCATTTTCTTTCAGATAGCGGATGTTGGTTTCACCCTGCAAAAACCACAGCAGTTCGTGGATGATGGAGCGTAAATGACATTTTTTGGTGCTAACTAATGGGAATCCTTGCGCAAGATCGAAGCGCATTTGATAACCGAAAACGCTAGTCGTACCCGTGCCGGTACGATCAGATTTTTGCGTCCCTGTATCGAGGACATGTTGCATGAGGTCGAGATAGTTGCGCATAAAGTCAAAACCTTTTATCTGCGGATTACGCAGAGTTTACAGAGTAGAATTGTCGTGACTACGCAAGCTTGAGGCATTGGATGCGAGTTTAAATCTGCGTAATCTGCGGACAGGATGTTTATATCGGCGATAATAACGAAACTTAATCATTTATCGAGGACGTAATGCTAGCACAACTGACCCTGATTCCTGCCTTGCCTGAGAAATTGAGCGCCACCCATCTGCTGATTCTGCTTCCTAAAGCGAAAAGCCTTCCCCAAGATGTGCCTCATGCCGAACTGCTATCCGCCGTGCTTAAGCGTCGCGCTATGAAAGCAGAGGAGTTGGCGAAGACCGCCGTTAGCGCTAGTGGCGATAATGCTTCGCTGCTGACTTGGGCGATGATTGATTTTGCAAAGGATACGTTTGCGCAGCAAGTGCAAGTGCGCAAGGCTTTGCAGTTGTTGTTGGAAGAGCAGCCTAAGCAAATCACGATCGTGGTGCTGGGTGATGAGATGCAACGTCAGCGTGGTGCGGAACTGGCCGTTTATGGTGCATGGGTGAACAGTGTTTTGCTGCCAGTGACTAAGAAAAAAGACGAGCGCAAAGCTTTGAAAAAAATCGAGCTGGTCGGTTGCAATAGCAAGTTTGAAAATATCAAAGCACAGGCGGAAGGAAATTTACTGTGCCGTGAATTGACGGTGTTGCCACCGAATGAATTGACTCCAGCTATTTATCGCACTCGCGTTGCCAAGTTGGCGACGCAGCATGGTTGGAAGCACGAAGAGTTTGATCTGAAAAAATTACGCAAGATGGGCGCAGGTGCATTTGTTGCCGTGGCGCAAGGCAGTGAAGATGAGGATGCAGCTATCGTGCATCTTTCTTATAAACATCCAAAGGCCACGCAAACCGTTGCGCTGGTGGGCAAGGGGATTTGTTTTGATACTGGCGGACATAACCTGAAGCCTGCGCGTTATATGCATAATATGCATGAGGACATGAATGGCTCGGCGGTTGCATTGGGTATTCTCCTGGCCGCCACGCAAAGCAAGCTGGCGGTGAATATCGACTGTTGGTTAGCGCTGGCACAAAACCATATTAGCCCTAAAGCGTATAAACAAAATGACATCGTTAGTGCTTTGAACGGCACAACTATCGAGGTGATTCACACCGATGCCGAGGGCCGCATGGTGCTCGCCGATACGCTTACGCTAGCCTCGCGCGCCAAGCCAGATTTAATGATCGACTTCGCTACGCTTACCGGCAGCATGGCGAGCGCCTTGGGTGCTCGCTACAGCGGGATGTTGGGGAATCGCGATGAGCTAGTGCAGCGTGCGGTGAGTATTGGCAAGCAAAGTGGTGAGCGTATGTGTGCTTTCCCGATGGATGAAGACTATGAAGCGGCATTGGATTCTAAAGTGGCCGATATAAAGCAATGTACTTTGGATGGTGATGCTGATCACATTCTCGCTACACGTTTTTTGCAACGTTTCGTAGAGAAAGATGTGCCTTGGTTGCATGTTGATCTTTCATCAAGTCGTTGTGATGGCGGCTTGGGTATGGTGACGAATGAAATAAATGGTTTTGGTGTGGGCTGGGGGCTGGCCATGTTGCAAAAGTAAGTTCTTGAGAAAATAGTTTCTTACACAGCTGTTGAATTCTTTGCACTTATGGTAGATTTCTCCCAGCAGTAATGTCGTTCCGATTATTTACATCACAGGGGTCTAATATGAAAAAAGCGTTATCCAGAATTGCATTTGCTGTTTCCCTGACCGTATTGTCTGCGACGGGTGCTCAGGCATCGACTACGCAAGATGCCGCAGGTTGTGGTATCGGCACTATGATTTTCCAAAATTCGACGGGCTTGTTGTATAGCATGTTGGCAATGACGACCAACTCATCAACTTTTAACACCGTTTCCATGACACTTGGAATTGGTAACTGTCCGAGCGGCGCATCAATCACGGGCAAGATTGCCAGCTTTATCGAGTTTAACAAGCCGCAGTTAGCGGTTGAAGTTGCTCAAGGTAAGGGAGAGCGTCTAGCTGCGTTGGTGGAAATGTTCGGTGTTAAAGAGGCCAATCGCTCCGCTGCAATCGCTGCACTGAAGTCTAATCAGATTGCTATCTTCAGTGGTCAAACTTCCGGCGCCATTCAGGACGAGATGAGCAAGACTTTGCACGCTTATCTTGCCTAATTGTGTTTGTATAAATGCAAAAGCCGAGGCTGAGTCCTCGGTTTTTTGTTGGCTATTCATAATGATGAAGTCCCGATTTTTTCTTGTTATATTGTTGCTAATGTCAGCATCGAGTGGCGCGACTGAGCTTGCTGCGCCTCATGCGCAGGATATTTCAAAAATGCTGCACTTGGCACAGCAGGCGCAGCTTGCGCAAAAAGCTGAGTGGCTCAAGATCAATCTTTACCATGCGGGGTTGGGAGGGCTGCAAAGTCGTGTGGATGATCCCAGTTATTTTTTGTCGCCCAACGGCCAGCATGATCCGCAAGCTGAATTAGAGGCAAGCATACGCGCTGCATTCGACGATTCGATGGCGAAAAATAGTCGCCAACCCAATGTGTGCCGCTGGATCGCACGTTATCAATTTTTAAGTCGCAGCATGCAAGCGCTGGGCTTTAGCTATGAGCCACCACCGTGCGAAGGTTTTGAGCGTTGGAAATCGGGCATTGCGACATATCGCGTTTCGCTTATCTTTGCTTCGGTGTATTTGAATAGCCCTGCTTCTATGTACGGCCATGCGTTTATCCGTTTCGATAGTGCCTTGCCGGGACAATACAATCGCCTAAATGATGAGACCGTAAGCTATGCCGTTCAGGGGGCGGAGGGAAACGGGGCGGATTTTTTAATACGTAGTTTATTCGGCGGTTATTCAGGCTCCTTTGGCTTTGTGCCGTATTACGTAAAGGTGCGCGAATATGCGGATGTCGAAAATCGTGATTTATGGGAGTACCAAACTAATTTAAGCAGTGTTGAGATTGAGCACATGCTGGCCTTTATTTGGGAGCAAAGTTTTACCTATATGAATTATTACTTTTTTGATGACAACTGCGCATTAATGTTGCTAGCTGCTTTCGAGGCCGCTCGTCCCAGTCTGAATTTGATCGAAACCGCAAAGCCTTGGTTTATCCCTCTGGATATGCTTAAGCTGGTGCAGCACCAGTCCGGATTGATAAGTAATATTCATTATCGAGCGTCGCAATACAATACTTTGATGCTAAATTATTCGCGGGCCAATGTAGCACTGCAAACGCGGGCATTGGCGCTGCTTGCTAATGGCGAATCTGAAGTATCTATAGTGCGTCTCCCCCCTGCCGAGCAAGCGCAGGTGCTGGATTTGGGTATGGGGATGTTGGAGTACCAGCGTAACCAAAAACACACGCGTGAAGAAGCTGAGTCGATTACGGCACGTTTGATTAAACTATCTGGTGTGCGCAGTAAGATAGATGTGGTGTCGTCCTATAAAGACCTGTCAGAGCCAGCGCAGCGTCCCGATGAGGGGCACGGATCTTTTCGTGCCGGATTGGCAACAGGGCAAGTGGGCGCGACTTCTTACGCGCAATTGAATTTGCGTGCGGCTTACCATGATGGTCTTGATCCACAAAGCGGGTTTGCGCAAGGTGCGAGTTCGAAAATCGGCGATTTATATTTGCGCTTGCAGGCGAATCAAATTCAATTTGAACGACTCGACTTATTCGATGTGTTCGCCCCTTCAGTACAAACAGAATGGGTAAAGCCCACGACACTAAAGATAAATATTTCGCTACGCCGCGAGCTATTGCAAGATGCCGCACTGTCGCCGACTGCATTGCGTATTCAAATTGGTGCAGGAAAAACCTATAGTTTGGGCAGCACTGCGCGTGGCTTTATTTTGGCGGACAGCGTCACCCGTATGGGGCCGACTACTTCTCTGGGCGTGGGGCCGAGTGCAGGCGTGATATGGGCACTTTGCCCGCATTTGCGTAGTGAATTGGTTTCCAACACTTATTGGAATATGTTGGACGAGCAGCAAAATTCTTGGTCGTATCGGCTCTCAGGCAGTCTGGCTTGGGATGTGCTCGATAATCAAAATAATATGCGTTTGAATGTGGTGCGTCAGGGGTTGAGTAACACACCTGATTCCACAGGTAACTTCACCGATGTGCAGTTGGCGTATTTTCATTATTTTTAAACCTTCAGTTCAATCCACAGATTTGCGAGTTGTTGCCTACGGCAACATCCCTGCGAGAAGCCAATTCGCAGATTAATGCAGATTTTAATTTCTGGCAGATGTTCACTTCCGCGCTCAATATGCGCATCGACCGATCAGATTTAGATGTTATTTAATCGGCGTAAATCTGTGGAATCTGATGAAACAACTAACCATTCGACCACGCACGATGAATCCGTGCAAGTCGCTGGTTATGCGGACAAGAGTTTTTTCAAGGTTTACTGCAAAGTAAATGCGATGGCCGCGTAGCGTGCGAACTTTCCTGTCAGCATGAATAGAACGGCATTAAGTGGATTTAGACGCAGCCATCCTGCAGCAACACACAGCGCGTCACCGACTAGCGGGGCCCATGCGAACAGCAGGGCAGGTGTGCCGTAGTGGCGTACTTTTTCTATATGTTTGAGTTGTTGAGTCTGGGGTAATAGCCAGCCCATGCCGAACGAGATCATCCCGCCGATGGTGTTACCCAGTGAGCCAACTATCAGAGCGGGCCAGAATAATTCTGGATGGAGTGTTAATACGCCAATTAACACTAACTCCGAACCGCCCGGAAGCAAGGTTGCACCAAGCAGGCTAGAAAAAAATAGCCCCCACAAGCTGATGTCGCTATTAAGAAATTGATTCAGTGTATCCATCGTTTATTGGTATGCCGAAGGAGGGGTAGCGGAGAGCGCGGTTGCGAGAGAAAAACACTGCATTTTTTTGTGTAATTGTGCAGCGGATTTGTCAATTGGCTCGGGTGTGTTGTGGTTTATTCGCGATTGAGTTAACGCTGTAACACCTTTTTCACGCAGCAGCATAGCGTCAGCGGTTAGAATGTCGTCCTTGATTCCCATCGGGATACCTAAATTCACTTTTGGTAAGGCTACCAAACTCGGCTATCATTAACAAAACTATTTAACTGATCGACATGCTGGAGGCAGATTTATGATTTCACAAATCTCATTGAGAGATATTCCTACGACGAATATTTTTCGGAAGGGCGACGTTTTTGTGCTCTTTGGTGAATTATTTGGACGGGGCTATGCCAATGGCTTGATCGACGAAGCTCGCAAAACAGGAATGACAATCATCGGTATTACCGTTGGCCGTCGCGATGAAAACAATGCCTTACGCCCTTTGACTGCTGAAGAGTTGGCCTTGGCTGAGTCTAATTTGGGCGGGCGTATTATCAATGTGCCGTTGATGGCAGGTTTTGATTTGGATGCGCCTGCGGGCGAGACAACACCTACCGATATGTTGGCTGGTATGACGCTGAAGAGTTGGCAAGGTGACAAGCTGGATTGGGAGCACGTCGAAAAGTGCCGCGATGTGGGCGTTAAACGCTTTAAGGATTCGCTTGCACAGGTGATGAGCGAGCTGGATGGCATGATCCCTGATGGTAGCAATGCTTTCTTCGCGCACACCATGGCGGGTGGTATTCCGAAGGTAAAGGTGTTTTTGGCGATTGCAAATCGTATCTACAAAGGTCAGGGCGAGCGCTTCCTGTCTTCACGTGCTTTGATAGATAGCGATCTGGGCAAATTAATCCTGATGAACTTCGATGAAGTGACCGCCAATACATTTCAATACTTGATCGAAGCAAGCGCGGCGATACGCGCGCGTCTGGAAAAGGCGGGTGGGCAAGTGCGTTATACCGCTTATGGTTACCACGGCACTGAGATTCTCATTGATGGTGAATATCAATGGCAGACCTATACCAACTACACGCAAGGGCAAGCCAAAATGCGTCTTGAGCGCGTTGCGGAGGTGGCTTGGGTCAACGGTATTAAAGCGACCGTTTATAACTGTCCCGAAATTCGCACCAATTCATCTGATATTTTTGTAGGTGTAGAGCTCTCATTGTTTCCGCTGCTTAGGGCGTTGAAGCAAGAAAATGGTGGAGATTGGGTTGATGCGCAGTGGCAAGCTTGTCGTGAGTTGATGCAGGAAGGCGATACGCTTGAGGGCTTGTTGCAGAAAATTGATGAATACAATGCCAGCGATGTCATGAAGGTGTTCCGTAACTTTGAAGCTTGGCCAATGGATAACAAGCGCGAGTTGGCGGATCTCATGATGGGTACTTCAGACGGCATCACGCATATGCATAAAGACCGTAAAGCTTTGGTGACTGATCTTTTGAGCGCGCTCGTGTTGGAAGGTACTGGGCCACTCATGTTTTATGAGACATCTAATCCTTCAGCGCCAGTGTTGTGGTTGAATCACGACATTATTGCCAAACAGTTGAATTTGATGCACAGCTGAGTCTACGCTCGGCAGACAGCCGCCCGCCCCCTTTGAATTATAAAGAGGGTGGGCGGTTTTTTATTTTAAACATCCCACCACAGAGACACAGAGAAAAGCGAAGCATCACAATTTACAGTCTAGGCGGCGATTAATCATCAGCACATGTAGAATTAGTAGGTCGTGTTAGCCCGCTTTAAGGGCGTAACCCGACATCAGAACGTTGCGGCTGCGAATGAAATTGTCGGGTTACACCCGCAAGGAGTAGTCCGTGCTTGCCTAGCAGAGGTTCTTGCCCCCTGTAGGGTGAAGCCCCAATGCACATGCTCCGCTGCACTAGCCCGAGCTTCTCAATTCAATAAAACGTCGGGTTACGCTGCGCTAACCCGACCTACAAAACTACAAAAACAACTGCATTTTTAATCTTTATTTGCGCTTCTTAGGTGGCAAAAGGTCAGTAATCGTGCCTTCTGCCATCTCGGCTGCGAAACATAGTGTCTCCGACAAGGTTGGGTGCGGGTGGATGGTGAGGCCAATGTCTTCCATGTCTGCTCCCATCTCCAGTGCTAGAACACCTTCAGCGATGAGCTCTCCGGCATTTACACCGACGATTCCCATGCCGAGAATGCGGCGCGATTTTGGATCAAGCAGCACTTTGGTAGCACCTTCTTCTCGTGCGATTGACAACGCCCGACCTGACGCGGCCCAAGGGAAAGAAGCCTTCTCGTATTCGACACCTTCTGCCTTAGCCTGTGTTTCGGTAAGCCCCATCCATGCAATTTCAGGATCGGTATAGGCAACGGATGGAATGGTGAGCGGCTCGAAAAATGCCTTGTGTCCGGCGATATTCTCCGCCGCAACTTTGCCTTCGTGTACGGCTTTGTGTGCCAGCATCGGGTCGCCGACGATGTCGCCGATGGCGAAGATGTGCGGCACGTTGGTGCGCATCTGTTTGTCCACCGGAATAAAGCCGCGCTCGTTTACGACTAAGCCTGCTGCTTCGGCAGCAATCTCACGACCATTCGGGCGACGGCCTACGGCCATTAGTACGCGGTCATAGACTTGTGGCTCGGGAGCTTGTTCGCCCTCGAAGCTGACTTTTAAACCACTCTGCAGAGCTTCGATCTTGGTAACTTTGGTTTTTAGATAAATGGCTTCATAACGTTTGTCGATACGGGTGTGCAAAGGCTTAACCATATCTTTGTCTGCGCCGGGCATGAGTTGATCCATCAACTCGACTACTGAGATTTTCGTGCCAAGCGCGTCGTATACCGTCGCCATTTCTAGGCCGATGATGCCGCCGCCGATGACAAGCATGCGTTTGGGCACATCTTTTAATGTCAGTGCGCCAGTAGAGTCGATGATGCGTTCATCCTCGTAGGGGAAGCCGGGAATGCGTGCCACGCTGGAACCTGCGGCAACAATAGCATTGTCAAAAGTAATAACTTTTTCACCTTCTGCGGTTTGTACGGTGATGCTGTTTGGCGAAGTGAATTTTGCAATGCCGTGTACCACTTGTACTTTGCGTTGCTTGGCTAATCCGGCCAGTCCGCCAGTAAGCTTGCCAATCACGCTTTCTTTCCATCCACGGATCGCATCAATGTCGATCTTCGGTTTGGCGAAAGTCACACCGTGATGTGATATCTCGTCGGCTTCATTGATGACCTTGGCAACATGCAGCAGTGCTTTGGAGGGGATGCAGCCAACATTAAGACATACGCCACCCAGTGCAGCGTGCTTCTCAATCAATAGCACTTGCTTGCCGAGGTCGGCTGCGCGGAATGCAGCGGTGTATCCTCCTGGGCCTGCGCCGAGAACGACGACTTCAACGTGGATGTCACCCTTGGTGACGGGAAGGGGTAAGGGAGAAGGGTTAAGGGTGGGAGTTGCGGGTGCGCTTGGGGCTGCTGGTGTGACTTGTTCTGCGGTGGCTGCAACAGGTGCGGCCGCGCTGCTTTCCAGCATTAAAATCACTGAGCCTTCACTGATTTTGTCGCCGACATTTACTTTCATTGCCTTGACTACGCCAGCTTCTGGCGCAGGGACATCCATCGTCGCTTTGTCTGTTTCCAGCGTGATTAGCGTTTGCTCTTTTTCGATGCTGTCGCCAACTTTAACGGCGATTTCGATAACCGCAATGTCTTTAAACCCGCCGATGTCCGGCACTTTAATCTCGATGATTTGACTCATTTTTTTCTCTCCAGTGTCATTCCCCGCAAAGGCGGAAATCCAGTCATAAATACACCCTCTAAAAGCGAGGGCAAAACCAAAATGCTTATCGAATAAAACCGTTAAATTCCCGCATTTGCAGGAATGACAGAGTTAAATTCTTATTTGTCCATTTCCTAATACAATATATTTTTGCGACGTTAATCCTTCTAGCCCCACCGGCCCACGTGCATGGATTTTATCAGTAGAGATGCCGATCTCAGCGCCCAAGCCATACTCGAAGCCGTCGGCGAAACGTGTAGAGGCATTCACCATCACGCTGGCTGAGTCCACTTCGCGTAAAAAGCGCATCGCTTTGCTGTAGTTCTCGGTGATGATGCTATCAGTATGCTGTGAGCTATAAGTATTGATGTGCTCAATCGCCTCGTCCAGCCCCGCAACCACGCGCACGCTTAATATTGGCGCAAGATATTCGGTGTGCCAGTCTGCTTCGCTAGCGGGCGTCATTTGCGCAACCAGCTTTTGCGCAGCAGCATCGCCGCGTAACTCCACGCCTTTGTCTAGATAGATTTTGCATAGTTCAGGCAACACTTGCGCCGCAACCTGAGTATTTACCAGCAATGTTTCCATTGCATTACATACGCCGTAACGGTGTGTTTTGGCATTGTCGGCGATGCGAATGGCTTTCGCTATATCGGCCTCGTCGTCTATATATACATGGCAAATTCCATCCAAGTGTTTGATGACCGGTACTTTGGCATCACTGGAGATGCGTGCGATCAAGCTCTTGCCGCCGCGCGGCACGATTACGTCAACATATTCCTTCATGGTGATGAGTTCGCCTACTGCTGCACGGTCGGTGGTGTTCACTACTTGCACAGCGGTTTCAGGTAAACCCGCTTCACGTAGGCCCTGATGCACACAGGCTGCAATGGCCTGATTGGAGTGAATGGCTTCTGAACCGCCACGCAATATGGCAGCGTTGCCAGATTTCAAGCACAGCCCAGCCGCATCCGCCGTCACATTGGGGCGTGATTCGTAGATGATGCCGATGACACCTAGTGGTACGCGCATTTTGCCGACTTGAATGCCGGAAGGGCGATACTTCATGTCAGTGATTTCGCCGATGGGGTCAGCGAGTGATGCAATCTGACGCAGCCCTTCAGCTATCGAGTTGATGGTTTTATCGTTCAGCGTGAGGCGGTCAATAGAGGCCGCATCTAAACCATTGGCTTTAGCCGCTGTTATATCTTTTGCATTTTCGGCGATCAGTTCGACGCTGTTGCGTAAAATCGCGCTGGCAATGTTTTCTAGCGCAAGATTCTTGGCGTTTGTATCCGCTTGCGCCATCAGGCGTGAAGCCGCAC
>Ga0316204_10005959_pt1 | contig 19414 bp, 17 predicted proteins | sample 6monrhotite_MG_2_FD_205661 | JGI IMG/M metagenome (GOLD analysis project Ga0316204, IMG submission 205661) | Microbial mat bacterial communities from mineral coupon in-situ incubated in ocean water Damariscotta River, Maine, United States -... | ecosystem: Environmental > Aquatic > Marine >...
TTTGCTTTTCAAGAAAACACCATCACCTGGAAATGAAACGACTGCTGGAAATTCAATGTTGTGCGTTTTGTCTTTGATGGTCAAATTTCCACTCAACGTAATATCGCCATTTTCGCCTGACACACTCGTAATTACGAATCCAGCCGTGGGATATTGAATCACGTTGAAAAAATCTTGTTCTTTCCCTTCCACGGTCCCTTTGAGGTGTGCCTCAAGATTATCTTTACTTTGCCCTTCGAGGTCTGTATTGGTAATCGAATTCATGTCAATCACAAAGTCTCCTGCCGAAATATTCTTATCGCTCGAAGCTAGATATCCTGAGTTCAAAGTTAGAGTACCCACATGGTCTTTTCCAGGTTTGGACCCTTTCCAATGGATGACAGAGGCTTCGGTGTCAATCCTGAAGCTAGTTGCTGTTTCAATGGATTTTGCCGCTTCTTTTGCTTCGGAAGTGGCTGCCTCGGTTCCCTTTTCTTTACAGCTAAGTGCTCCCAAGCTAATAAAGGCTACGAGTATCATGTTTGCAATTTTTGTTTTCATTTTAATTTACGTTTTTAGGTTTCTACAAAAATATTAGCTGTTGAATAAACCAATCTTAAAGTTGTGCTAAATTATAATGGTGACATTTTGACATTTTAGAAGAAATGGCAGTACTTTTGCTCCCTTCATAAAAAATAAAAGCAGACTCATCTATGAGCAAAAAAGATAAAAGCCAGGAAGCTTCTCAAGTAGAGGAAACCCTAACAGAGGAAAATAGTACTTCTAATGGCAGCAGGTCTAAGTCAAAAAAAGAAAAAGTAGATCCGTTAGAAGCGCTACAAACTGAATTGAACTCAGAGAAAGATCGATACTTACGACTTTTTGCGGAATTCGAAAATTATAAAAGACGCACCGGAAAAGAACGCGTGGAACTGTTTAAGACGGCCAGTCAAGATGTAATGGTCTCATTACTTCCAGTATTGGATGATTTCGATCGGGCCTTAAAAGAGCTGCAGAAGATGGATGATGAACATATCAAAGGCATCGAACTCATCAGTAATAAGATGAAAGAGGTTTTAAAACAAAAAGGATTAACGCATATTGAAACTAAGGCGGGTGATACTTTTAATGCGGATATCCACGAAGCGATTACGCAAATTCCAGCGCCAAGTGATGATTTAAAAGGAAAGATTATCGATGTAATTGAATTGGGATACTCCCTTGGAGAGAAAATAATACGCTACCCTAAGGTAGTCATAGGACAATAGTATGAAGGACGATTTTTACGACATCTTAGGCATTTCGAAAGGCGCAACGGCTTCAGAAATAAAAAAAGCATACCGAAAGAAAGCGGTACAATACCATCCGGATAAGAATCCTGGTGATGCCAAAGCGGAGGAAATGTTTAAAAAAGCGGCCGAGGCTTACGAAGTTTTAAGTGATCCGGACAAAAAGGCTCGCTACGATCAATATGGTCACCAAGCATTTGAAGGTGGTGGTTTTGGCGGCGGAGGCGGCATGAATATGGACGATATTTTCAGTCAGTTTGGAGACATCTTTGGCGGCGCTTTTGGCGGTTTTGGTGGCGGCGGTGGTCAGCGACGCGTTAAAGGCAGTAACCTGCGCATTCGTGTGAAACTTTCATTAGAAGAAATCGCAAATGGCGTTGATAAAAAAATTAAGGTTAAACGCAAGAAGGTAGCCAAAGGAACGACTTACCAAACCTGTGGTACTTGTGGTGGTCGAGGACAAGTCACCAAAATTCAAAATACGATTTTGGGTCGTATGCAAACGTCCGCGACCTGCAGCAGTTGTCAAGGAGCTGGACAAGTGATTGATAAAGCACCGTCAGGATCTGATGCGTATGGTATGGTTTCGGAAGAAGAAACTGTAAGCATCAAAATACCAGCGGGTGTGGTGGATGGAATGCAGCTTAAGGTGAGTGGTAAAGGAAACGATGCGCCAGGTAATGGCGTGGCAGGTGATTTATTAGTGGCGATTGAAGAATTGCCGCATCCCAAACTACAACGAGAAGGAGATAACTTGCATTATGATATGTATGTAAGTTTTTCAGAAGCAGCATTAGGAACTTCCAAAGAAATTGAAACCGTAACTGGAAAAGTCCGAATCAAGATAGAAGCTGGAGCACAAAGTGGTAAAATACTGAGACTCCGAAATAAGGGGATTCCAAGCATCAACGGCTATGGAACTGGAGATTTGTTGGTTCATGTGAATGTTTGGACTCCAAAGACATTAACCAAAGAGCAAAAGGACTTTTTTGAAAAGATGAAAGGTGATGATCACTTTGAACCTAAGCCAGAGAAGGAAGATAAGTCGTTTTTCGAGAAAGTGAAGGATATGTTTTCCTAAAAAAGCCACTTTTAATTTATTTTACTTATATTTGAAAGTCGCTATTCTTAATAGCGATAATTTTTCTTTTTCATAGCAATTTTTTTCCCACCCTTTGAGTAATCTGAGGGTGGGTTTTGCATTTAGGGTGTTATGATCAAAATAGGTCGTAATTGGTTCATTTTAAGCCTTTTATTTTAGTGTAGTTTTCAATTAAAAAGTATATTTCACCACCTTACTTTTTGTTGTTTACAGCAGATTAAGACTGTTTAAATTTCAATTAATTGTAACTTTTTCAACGTATAAAATACAAACACATAAACCATAAATAAATCTGTGAAGCTTCACACGGTTTAAATACCTTTACAACTTATAATTTTTCTATGGACAATCTGCTTGTTGCAAAGAACGTTTCGAAATCCTTTGGCGATTTCAAAGCTTTAAACGATGTTTCTATCGAGGTCCCGAAAGGGAGTATTTTTGGTCTATTAGGGCCTAATGGTGCTGGTAAAACCACCTTAATTCGTATCATCAACCAAATTACGGCACCCGATACTGGGAGTGTCTATCTTGATGGCGAGCCTTTAAAGCCGCATCACATACAAAATATTGGGTACTTGCCTGAAGAACGTGGATTGTACAAGTCCATGAAAGTTGGAGAACAATTACTTTATCTCGCCCAATTAAAAGGGCTTTCACGTCCCGAAGCTAAAAAACGTTTGGCGATTTGGTTTGAACGTCTGGAGATTGGAGATTGGTGGAATAAAAAAATTCAAGAGCTTTCTAAAGGAATGGCGCAGAAAATCCAGTTTGTTGTGACGGTGTTGCACGAGCCGAAATTACTCATATTTGATGAGCCTTTTAGTGGTTTTGATCCAATCAATGCGAATCTAATTAAGGATGAAATTCTAAAACTTCGTGACGATGGTGCGACCGTTATTTTCTCTACACACCGAATGGAATCTGTGGAGGAAATGTGTGATCATATTGCGCTTATTCATCAGTCGAACAAAATTTTAGACGGACCGCTCATTGATATCAAAAGACAATATAAATCGAACCGATTTGAAGTAGGTTTTGTGACAGATCAAAAGGAAACAGCGGCGGCTGCACTAGCGGAAAAATTTGCGATTACGCCAGCCAATTTTAGAACTATCAATGAGGAGTTGAAGTTTAAAGTGCAACTGCCAAGCGACGCATCCCCTAATGACTTGCTGAGTTATCTAACAAACCTAGGTCAAGTAACTCACTTTGTGGAAATGATACCTTCTGCCAGCGAAATCTTTATTGAAACTGTAAAAAACAATTAAATCCAACCTACGATGAATCATCTTTCTCTTATTATAAAGCGTGAATACCTGACCAAGGTTAAGAACAAATCATTTATCATCATGACTTTTTTAAGTCCCTTGATTATGGTTGGACTCATTAGTTTGGTGGCCTATCTTTCTCAATTAAATAACGATACCGTGAGGACTATTTCGGTGTTGGACGAAAGCGGTTTGTTTTTAGATCAATTTGAAGATAATGACAATTTAAAGTTTCAGGTACTAACGGATGTTTCCCTAGATGACGCCAAATTAACTGCGGAAAATGGGGAAGTATACGGTTTGCTTTTTATTCCGAAGACAAATAAAATAGACGACCTGTCTAAGTCCATTACGTTCTATTCTGAAGATTCACCATCCTTGACTGTCATGAGCGGCATAGAGCGGAGGCTAGAATCTAAAGCCAATTCTTTGAAGTTGAAAGAAGAAGGATTGGATTCAGAATTAATAAGAAACTTGCGTCTGGATATCGACACTCAATTGGAAAGTTTTAAAGGTGAAGAGACTTCTAAAATGGGGTCTGTGTTAAAACTAATTTTCGGTGGACTAGCGGGCTACTTGCTCTTTATGTTTATCATTATATATGGGAATATGATTATGCGAAGTGTCATCGAAGAAAAAACAAGTCGCATTATTGAAGTGATAATTTCGTCTGTAAAACCTATGAAACTATTGCTTGGGAAGATTATCGGCACTTCGTTGGCAGGCGTATCTCAGTTCTTAGTCTGGGTCATATTATTAAGTGTATTGAGTAGTGTGGTGTTCTTGATCTTCGGAATTGATCCTGCTGCGATGCAAGCAGAGCAGATGAACAATGCCGTGGAAGCGACGGGTGGAAATATGGACGGCATGGTCACAGAAGTCATGGCCGAATTTTCCAAACTTCCCATTCTCAATCTAATCATTATGTTCTTGTTCTTTTTCATAGGAGGTTATTTATTATATGCCTCTTTGTACGCGGCTATTGGTGCGGCAGTAGATAGTGAGACCGATACACAGCAGTTTATGCTTCCTATTCTTTTGCCATTAATTTTGGCTGTATATGTAGGCTTCTTTACAGTGATAGAGGATCCCCATGGGACGGTTTCTCAGGTGTTTTCTTTTATTCCATTTACCTCACCCGTAGTGATGTTAATGCGTATTCCATTTGGGGTTCCTATTTGGCAACAAATTCTTTCGGTGGTAATTTTATTTGCTACCTTTATGGGGACGGTTTGGTTTGCCTCAAAGATTTACCGTGTCGGTATTTTGATGTATGGAAAAAAACCAACCTACAAAGAACTTATCAAATGGCTTAAATATTAAGAAGTGCAAGAAGACGTTTCAGACAAAATCAGTGAAGTTGTAAGAGAAGATATTTGGGGAAGCATTAAAAAGGTGCTGGATTGGGGCTATCATTTTGGAGAAGGGGATAATCAAGTCCATATTACGATTGGATTACTGTTAGTTGTTGCCGTTGCTTTTTTTCTGACCTCATTTCTGCTGAAATCAATCCGTAAACTATTCACCCGTAAAATGGACGAGGTGGATAGCAATAAGTTTATTAGCTTTTTTAAGTTCATAAAATATGTGGTCTACATCATTGTAGTCTTTTCAGTATTGAGTATGGCAGGAGTAAATGTAACGCCCTTTCTAGCGGCTTCTGCGGCCTTGTTGGTGGGTGTTGGATTAGCGCTACAACAAATATTTCAAGATGTTATTGGCGGGGTATTAATCATGGTTGATAAATCCTTAATGGTAGGGGATATCATTGAAGTTGATGGAAAAGTTGGGCGCGTTATCGATATTCGATTGAGAACCACACGCTCCATTACCAGAGATGATAAAATATTAATCATACCCAATCATAAATTCATAAATGATTCTGTTTTAAACTACACTCAGAACTATAAAACTACCCGCGAGTTCGTGTCGGTTGGTGTAGCCTATGGTAGTGATACGGAAAAGGTAAAGCAGCTATTGCTGGAAAGTGTGGCAGACGATAGCCGTATCTTAAAGAAACCAAAACCGTTTGTTGCCTTTCAAAATTTTGGTGATTCTTCCTTAGACTTTAGTATCTTTTTCTTTATTTCTGATAGTTTTATTGATCCACATATTAAGAGTGATATCCGCTTTCGGATTGATGCATTGTTCCGTGAAAACGAAGTAACCATTCCATTCCCTCAACGCGATGTACATATTAAGCAAGGGCAGGCCATACAGAAAAACCCACTATAACTTTTTTTCAACCCCGGTTCTACGCAATTTATGAGATGCTCATGCGTTATGTCATGCAAGTTGGAGAAAAGTAACTATCTTCCGAGCTTCAGAAATAATAGCACTCAAATTGCATGACTTACGGCTTACGAATCCTTTTTAATTCTGAAATGATATACAAAAAAGGACTGCTACTATTGCTAGTTGTGGTGTTTCAGCATGATAACACAAATGCTCAGGTAACGGATTTAGCGCGTTTAGAGTACACTTATATTCCACAAGCTAAATCAGACAATGATGTGTCACGTATTCGCGCCTTTGTGAATTACCCGATTCAGTTGAATTGGGAAGGATGTTTTTTAGTCGTTGGCTTGGAATATCGAAATTTAGGACTCGATTTTGACGACCCTGTCCCATTCGATTTGGATGCTCTCGGAGAGTTTCAATCCTTTCGCTCCTCTGTTGCCTTTACCTTTAAGATGAAAGGAGATTGGCGTTTTGCGGCAAGGGCAGGACTAGAAATTAATTCCAATTTTGAAGAGAATACCATTATCAATGATGATCTTAATTTTACAGGCGCAGTGTTCTTAATTAAAACCAAATCTGGAGATGAAGTAGAGAAGCCCTCAAGATTTATTGTTGGTTTAAACTATTCTACCAATGCCGGGCGTCCCTTTCCAATTCCAGTCATCAATTATTACAAAAAATACCATCCCAAGTGGTCCTATTCGGTAGGGACTCCAAAAACGAACATCAAGCACTTTATCAACAAAAAGCACAGCATACAGAGTTATATCACCTTGGATGGGTTCTTTTCCAACATTCAGAATAACTTAGCTGTTGAACATACAGATGGAACTGTTTCTACGGCAGATAACATCTCTATGACTTTGGTATTAGGAGGACTGGGCTATGAATACAATTTCACGAAAAACTTGGTGGGTTATCTATACGCAGGACATACCTTTTTTAATGAGATTCGATTGCGTGATATAGATAGAAACAACTTGTATACCATTAATGAAAAAAATACTGTTTATCTTAGAACAGGAATTAAATTTAAAATTTAGAGATGGCGAAAATACTTATTATCGAAGATGAAGCGGCTATACGCAGGGTGCTGGTAAAAATCCTTTCCGAAGAAAATGATAGCTATAGCGTTACGGAGGCTGAAGATGGCTTGGTTGGAATCGAATTGATCAAAAAAGAAGACTATGATTTGGTGCTGTGTGATATTAAAATGCCAAAGATGGATGGTGTGGAAGTGTTAGAAGCTGCCAAAAAAATAAAACCAGAAACGACCATAGTGATGATTTCTGGGCACGGCGATTTAGATACGGCTGTAAACACCATGCGCTTGGGTGCTTTTGACTACATATCGAAACCTCCGGACTTAAATAGGTTGTTGAATACAGTGCGCATTGCGCTAGATAGAAAGGAATTGGTTGTTGAAAACACACGTCTCAAGAAAAAAGTAGGGAAGAAGTATGAAATGATAGGGGAGTCCGAAGCGATTTCTAAAATCAAAGAAATGATTGAAAAAGTTGCGCCAACAGAGGCACGTGTCCTTATTACAGGACCAAATGGAACAGGTAAAGAGTTAGTGGCGCATTGGCTGCACCAAAAGAGCGATCGTTCCAAAGGACCGATGATAGAAGTGAATTGCGCTGCAATCCCAAGTGAATTGATAGAGAGTGAATTGTTCGGCCATGTGAAAGGCGCTTTTACTTCTGCCAATAAGGACCGGGCAGGAAAATTTGAAGCGGCCAATGGTGGAACTATATTTTTAGATGAAGTAGGGGACATGAGTCTTTCCGCTCAGGCCAAAGTGTTACGGGCCTTGCAAGAAAATAAGGTACAACGTGTTGGAAGTGACAAGGATATTAAAGTGGATGTTCGGGTTGTAGCAGCTACCAATAAAGACCTTAAAAAAGAAATTGCCGAAGGTAATTTTCGAGAAGATTTATACCATCGGTTGGCAGTTATTTTAGTAAAAGTGCCAGCGTTGAACGACCGAAGAGAAGACATTCCTTTATTGATCGAATATTTCACTCAGAAGATTGCGAGCGAGCACGGTACGGCCAAAAAAGAGTTTTCCCAGAAGGCTGTTCAACTACTTAAAGCCTATGATTGGACAGGAAATATTAGAGAACTCCGCAACGTAGTGGAGCGACTTATTATTCTTGGAGATCGTGAGGTAAGTGAAAACGATGTAAAACTATTTGCTACAAAGTAGTAGAGCTACCCTTTTGTGGATAGCTCTATTTGTATAGTTTATTCGTCTGTTTTCCACTCACAACTTGACAATCTGTTGAGCAAATTGTTGGCCATCTCTTTGGCTTTTTCAGCATAGAAGATCTTTGTTGCCTGCAACGTTTCCTCAACTAGTGCTTCTTCATCCCTTAGGTAAGGCAACTCGGTGAGGGGTGCGGTCTCCTTGCAACCCATCGTTTGAGTGAATTTATTGATTAAATTTTCCAACTCAGATAAATCCAATTCAGAGGATTGTTTTACTTTTTTCTGAAGGGAAAGCATCTCCGCTTTTTGAGCCACAATTTCTGCTTGTAGCCGTTGTTGTTCTAGCAGCTGAGCTTCTAGTTTGCGCTGCTGTTCAAGCAAACGTTGCTGTTGTTCCCTCAATAGTTTTTCCTGAGCTAAAATGTTTCCCTCCGTTTCCTGAAGCGCAAAGGATGGATCGGTTGCACTGCAAACATCTAAAGCAATGATTATGTCTTTGGCATTCGTCTTTGCTCTGTTTACAAACATTCTCACCTCATTAAACTCGTCTTTTTCTAAGGCCTTTTCTAGATTCTCTAAGGCATCATAACTCGCATTATTGGCAGCTTGACATCCACATTTTTCAGTGGAGTCCAACACTTTTTTTATTGCGATTTTGGATCGGTTAGCATACTGTTTGAGCTGTTGTACATTGTTTGCCTCCATGGCAGTTTCTGCATGTTGATAGCCGTAAGTTGCGTCTTGGTATGCTACTTCACATTCCACAGCGTAGGTTACTGCAAAGATAAATGTGAACATAACAAATAGCGTAGTTGTTTTATTCATACGTTTTGGGGTTATAATAAGTAGGAAATTTCTTAATAATTATCATAAAAAGCAAATATATGCCTCGTTAATCTGTTAAAAATAGGTAGCTAGGTTGTAAACCCATGTTAAATCCATTGAATTTGAATCTCTTTTAGAGTACTTATGCATTGAGGAGCAAAGATGAATTTAGCCAAGGATTCTCAGAATCTTTTCTATCTTTAGTGGCAATCAAATTTTAGTGTGTATGTATGATATCAGTAGTGCGGAATATAAAGTTTCAGAAAAAATAAAGATTTCAGAGTCGACAACCTACCATGATTTTGGGGCATCCAAACGCGAATTGGTCGCTGCTTTGAAAGATACCAGAGAAAAGCTAGGAGATTTGCAGGATACACTTTATGCACACGGGAAATACTCGGTGCTTGTTTGTTTACAAGGAATGGATACTGCAGGAAAAGATAGTTTGATCCGAGAAGTGTTTAAGGATTTTAATGCGCGAGGGGTGGTGGTCCATAGTTTTAAAGTTCCAACGGCGTTGGAGTTAAAGCACAATTTTCTCTGGCGTCACTATATCGCATTACCCGCGCGTGGTAAATTCGGAGTGTTTAATCGAACTCATTATGAAAATGTTTTGGTAACTCGCGTGCACCCGGGGTATATTTTAGGTGAAAACTTGCCCCACATACAGAGTGAATCGGATATCAACGATGATTTTTGGGCGGAACGGTTTGAGCAGATTGTTAACTTTGAACGCACCATTGCTCAAAATGGAACACTTATCTTTAAGTTTTTTCTGAACCTATCGAAAGATGAGCAGAAGAACCGACTCCTCCGTAGGTTGGAAAAACCGAATAAGCATTGGAAATTTTCGCCAGGAGATTTAAAGGAACGTAAATTATGGGACCAATATATGAGGTGTTATGAAGATGCCATCAACAGAACATCCAAGCCTCATGCACCTTGGTTTTCTATTCCGGCCGATAATAAACCGGCTGCGCGACTTATTGTAGCCTCGATATTATTAGAAGAATTGAAAAAATACAAAGACATCAAAGAACCAGATTTGGACCACGACATAAAGTCTCATTTAGAAGAATACAAACAACAATTGAAGAACGAATAACCCCGCTACTTTATACCCTACCTATGAAAAAAGTACTCTTAGTAAGTATACTCGCCATCCTATTAACTGTGGATGGTTTTTCCCAAAAAGGAAGTATTGAAGATTCTACAACCATAAAAAGTCTGTTTGATATGGCACTACTTGATGGCAAAAGCTATGATTGGCTAGATGATTTGTCAACGCAAATAGGCGGCCGCCTTTCTGGTTCTCTTGAAGCTGAAAAGGCCGTACAATACACCAAGGAAGAACTGGATAAACTCGGTTTAGATAAGGTTTGGTTGCAGCCAGTGATGGTTCCAAAATGGACACGGGGAATTCCGGAATATGCTTTTATAGAGACAGCCCCAGGGATTACCAGCATTCAAGATATTTGTGCCTTAGGAGGTTCTGTGCCAACACCTCGAGGAGGTCTAAAGGCGGAAGTAATTGAAGTTTCGGGTATTGAGGACCTTGCCAATTATGGAAAGGAAAAGATTCAAGGTAAGATTGTGTTTTACAACAGACCCATGCAAGCCAATCTGATAAGCACGTTTGACGCTTATGGCGGTTGTGTAGATCAACGCTACGCTGGTGCGATGGAAGCCTCCAAGTACGGAGCTGTTGGTGTTGTGGTGCGGTCTATGAACCTTAGAGACGACGATTTTCCGCATACGGGTACGATGTCGTATGGAGATTTGCCGGTAAGTAAGCAAATTCCGGCCTGCGCTATTAGCACCAATGGGGCGAATTATTTGAGTAGTGCATTGCGACTTAAACCAGATTTGCAATTCTTTTTCAAACAAAATTGCCGTGTTTTTCCTGACGTGAAATCGTACAATGTGATTGGTGAAATTACGGGTAGTGAATTCCCTAATAGGTACATGGTTGTTGGTGGTCATTTGGATTCCTGGGATTTAGGTGACGGATCACATGACGATGGTGCTGGCTGTGTACAGTCGATGGAGGTATTGAGGTTGTTTAAAAAGATTAACTACAAACCACGCCATTCTATTCGAGTTGTTTTATTTATGAATGAAGAAAATGGATTAAGAGGTGGAAATGAATATGCCGCAGTAGCGAAGCGAAAGAATGAAGAACATCTTTTTGCCTTAGAGAGTGATGCAGGTGGATTCACGCCAAGAGGTTTTTCTTTTGATACGGATCAGGCAAATTTTCAACAGATTAAAAGCTGGGAGCCCTTCTTCAAACCTTATTTGATCCACTATTTTGAATTGGGTGGCAGTGGTGCCGATATTGGTCCGCTAAAGGATTCTAAAATCGTTCTTTCAGGCTTGCGACCAGATTCGCAGCGTTATTTCGACTACCATCACGCCGCCAATGACACTTTCGACAAAGTGAATAAGCGAGAATTAGAATTGGGTGGTGCGGCCATGGCAAGTCTCATGTATCTATTTGATAAGTACGGTACTGTTTCAAAATAGTATTTGTGTTTAAACATTTGTAAAACAGAAAGTTATGCTGTTTTAAAAGAACCGAGGGTACGCTTCTTTTCCACTCACCATTTGTATTATACGGGTAAGTATTTATCGGCTGCCACTAGTAAACTATTATCGGGGGTTACCTAAAAGGGGTAATATTAGCAAACAAATTGTATCTTTAGGTAAGCGATAACCGTTCTAACCCATGTTACCAGATACTGCCATATTCAAATTACAATTGTTATTGTTGTTTTTGGTTTTCACCAATCCGAACAGCATGACGTTTGCTATGGACATGGATGCAAAGGCGGATCTGAGAACTCAAAAGAAATCAGTCGCCTCCTTAGTACTTACTACCGATCAAGATCAAAGTAAATTTAGTCAGGACTCTATTCAGCTCTATGAAGACATGGCCATTATTGCAGCAAGAAATAATGATGTAGAGAGCGCTAGTTTCTATTTGGAGAAGTATGTACAATACTCGGGAGACAATGGTTTTGTGGATACAGCATATTTTAAAAGATTTGACGATACACCTCAGTTTAAGGAGTTGCACAAAAAGTATTCGCTCAACTTCGGAGGTTTGAATTTTTTCTATCTCTTTTCAGCACTCATTGGATTTTTTATTGGGCTTATGTTGCTATTAGGCAAGAAGCAGGATAGAACTGCGGCCATTTTGATTAGTATTTTTGTGTTGGTCCATTCTGTGTTTATATTCCACCTGTTCCTTTTTAACACCAATTTGCAGTTTAGAGTACCGCACACCTTCTTTATGTCGTCCATATTCTCATACCTATATGGGCCGTTAATTTATTTTTATTTCAAAAGAATCACATTGAACTATAATTTTCGAAAAATCGACTGGTTGCATGCTATTCCTACGGTGATCATTATTATTATCACCATACCTATTTTTATGCTCCCCGCCGATGAGAAATTGAGAGCTATGTTTGATGTGGGTGAAGTGAACAAAACCCCCTACTTAATTTTAGGATTTTCAACGAAACTACTGTCCTTGTTAATTTATGGCTATTTAACGCTGCGCGTCTATCTAAAGACCAAGGACTATTCTTGGATTACTGTAGATGCAAAAAAATGGATTCGAAATTTAGTCACCTTAACACAAGTGTATGTGCTATCGTATTTCATCTATGGGTTCATTATTATAGACTTGATTCCTAAAATTGATTTAGTATACCACATTCAAATTATTGCCATGGCATCTATGGTATTATATATAGGGTATAAGTCCTATTTGATGCCGAATCTCTTTAGTACTTCGTTCACAAAACAGCAGAATAAGTATAAGAAGTCTGGGCTTACGCCTAGTTTTTCTTCGGAATTAAAAGAGCAACTCCTGCAACTGTTGGATGAGGAGAAAATATATCGACAAAACGATATTAGCTTAGCCATCATTAGTGAAAAGCTAGGAACCACAAGGCATAATACATCGCAGGTAATCAATGAACATTTCGGATTGAATTTCTTTGAGTTAATCAACAAATACCGAATTACCGAAGCCATGGAGATTCTAAAAAATGACACGAATAAAAATTTAAATATTATTGACGTAGCCTATGAAGTTGGCTTTAATAATAAAGTAACCTTCAACAAATCTTTTAGGAAGTTTTTGTCCGTTACCCCTTCTCAGTATCTCAATTCTCTGAACGCGTAAAAGAAAGGTAATCTTACTTTGGACGCGAAAAGGATGATAAGGATTTACCTTAATTCACCACTTTCGTTCTTAATTCGTATAAGCTATGAAAGTCTGTTTGAGAATTCATTAGTTAGGTTGGTTTTTCGTTTATCTCAAATAGATTTAAATCCGCTTCATTTCTTATCGAAGCGGATTTTTTTATATCAATTGTTCATTACTTCTCTCAAAGTGCCTTCCAGACCATCATCTCGTTTTCTAACTTTGCTCAAAACGTTCGCAGTTTGCTTAAGCAATACACTAAAGAATTTCGATACAATATCAAGTTGGCAAGCCCCGTAATCCTTGGGATGCTTGGGCACACCTTGGTTGCGTTTGTAGATAACATCATGGTGGGGCAATTGGGTACGGCCGAATTAGCCGCGGTGTCACTGGGGAATAGTTTTATGTTTATCGCGATGTCTCTCGGGATTGGTTTTTCTACTGCAATCACACCCTTGGTGGCAGAAGCGGACGGTGAAGGGAATTTTAACTCGGGTAAGTCGTCGTTTAAGCACGGACTTTTTTTATGCACCGTTTTGGGCCTTGCACTCTTTTTAATGGTCTTTATTGCCAAACCTCTTATGTATTTAATGAAGCAACCCGAGGAGGTGGTTTTATTGGCGATGCCCTACCTAAATTTGGTAGCCATTTCATTGATTCCCTTAATTATCTTTCAGGCCTTCAAGCAATGTAGTGATGGCTTGTCGATGACCAAGTACCCCATGTACGCCACTATTTTAGCCAATGTGGTGAATGTGATTCTCAATTACCTATTTATCTTCGGAAAGTTTGGTCTACCAGAATTAGGTGTCGTAGGTGCCGCTATTGGTACCTTAGCCTCGCGGGTCATCATGGTTATTTACTTGTGGTATTTAATGTCCCAACACTATAAATCGCGTGAGTATGTATTGCATATAAAACTCTTTCAGCTCTCTAAGCGAATGTTAAAAAAACTACTTAATCTTGGATTTCCTTCGGCCTTGCAGATGTTCTTTGAAGTAGCCATTTTTACCGCAGCTATTTGGCTTTCGGGAATTCTAGGCAAAAACCCTCAAGCGGCTAATCAAATCGCCCTCAACCTTTCCTCAATGACCTTTATGGTAGCAATGGGCTTTAGTGTGGCAGCGATGATTCGCGTGGGGAACCAGAAGGGTTTGAAACGATTCCGTGAGTTAAGACGAATCGCCTTTTCCATTTTTCTGTTGTCGACTTTAAGCGCCTCCTTCTTTGCCTTGGTCTTTTTACTTTTTAATGGTGACTTACCTAACCTTTATTTGGACGTAAATGACCCTGTAAACATTGCAGATAATTTGGAAGTGCTCACCATTGCATCTAAACTACTGCTTATTGCTGCTATATTTCAGATCAGTGATGGCATACAAGTGGTAGTGCTTGGAGCACTTCGTGGCATGCAAGATGTGAAAATACCCACCGTGATTACCTTTATCGCGTATTGGGTGATCGGCTTTCCAATATCATATTATTTAAGCATGTATACCGAATATAAAAGTTCTGGTATTTGGATAGGGCTTCTGGCAGGGCTTACCGTTTCGGCCATACTCCTTTCTATGAGATTCCATTACTTATCTAAGAAGTTAATGATAGACAGTAACTAGTCGCATGGCCTATTTCCGTGTTCCATTCGTCGTGCTACTCTGGTTTTATAAACCCAGACCCTTAGTTTTATAAAATCCGATTGCCTTCCTTTTTTTTCGCCAGTATTCTCTGTTACCTTAGCCTAAGGGAATCAAAATATGATTCGCTAAAAAAATGAAGATTCAATTGATAAATCTTGAATTGGATTCAGAAAAGTCATCATTAATTAGTTTAGTTAGTTTGGTTGTTTTTTATTAGTGCGAACCCTGGGCATTGGCCTAGGGTTCTTTTTTTATGATATAACTACCAAAAGACACCACTCGATAATCGGCAAAATTGGTACCTTGCGATCTTAAATAGGAACTCATGGAACTCCCGAAATATATTTTAGGTGATAATACCGATTATCCCAATGCCATTTTTGTAATTCACACGGACTTCCCGCGCTTTATTATTAATCTTGAAAATGATGAAGTAGAATGGTTTGAAGAATTTGATCAGCACGACGAAAAAGAACTGGAGTCTGAAACTGAAAACTACATACGAGAAGCAACCGAATTTTACGATCGGGAGGTAGCTCGTTACGACGATGCTTGAGCAATTACTCACATATGATACAGACCTCTTCCTTTATTTAAATAACCTCGGAAGTGAACGTTGGGATGGGTTATGGCGATTTATTACTGAAAAATATGCATCTATTCCCCTCTATCTAATATTACTTTTTTTGGTCTTTAAAAAGTTGGGATGGAAGGGCACGGTCGTTGTCATGGTTTCCGCAGCTTTGATGATTACTGCGACTGATCAATTGGCTAACCTGTTTAAATATGTATTGTTTCAACGTCCTAGACCTTGTCGGGTGGAAACACTGAAACCCATCATGCGTTTTGTAGCCGATGGCTGTGGTCGCTACGGTTACTTTTCGGCACATGCGGCGAGCACCATGGCGGCAGCTGTATTTCTGGGCCTATTGTTACGGAAATCCTTCCGATACTTGCCCTTTTTATTGCTCTTTTGGGCCGCCGTAGTTGCTTACAGCCGTATTTACTTGGGCGTGCATTACCCATTGGATATTGTGACGGGGATGTTTTTTGGAGCGCTCATTGGCTATGGGACCTATCGGTTGCAAGAATGGGCACAAATCCGATTTAAAACCCGACGGTCTTAGTATCACTGTTTTCTATTGCTTTTTAGTGACTAAGTAAAAGTCACGCCATAGTCTGGGTCGGTGTGTTCGTTCTCCTGGTGCTTGTGGATTCATGTCATAACGCATCACCTTTTTTACCGTATCGTCCTTAAACGTACGTTGAAAGAGTTTTAGATTATCTTCAGAAACCAACACGCCAAAGGAACTCCCTTCGATAATGGAAAGTTGAACGGCTCCCGTTTTGTCTTTTAAACTTTGAATCGGTTTTCCGTACGCCCAAATCAATTCGGGTGTAAACCCCCCAAACTCATAGACTGGCAAATTCGTTTCAGCTTGCCAATCGTTTAATTGCGCCAAGCTCTTGTATTCGGGATTCACCGTGAGTGCTTTTGCCATGGGCAGGCCAAATAGGATGATGGCAATGATGAATCCGATGGTTAAATAGAAGACTCTCTTTATTTTTTTCTGAATTAAATTCCGAAGTAATAAAAACCCAATACTCATTAGGGCCAAGGACAAAAGGACAAACCAAATCCAATAACCGCTTAAGGAGTCGCCTAAAAATAGATAACCACCAATAGGGAATAAGAGCCCAATGGCCGCGATGAGGCTAAAATTGAAGTAGACAGGGATGGTTTCTCGCTTGTCTTTTAATTCGGCAAATCGTCGAATGAGGTATTCCACATAAAATGCAGTGTTCAATGCCATAGGAATCAACACAGGTAACAAGTAGCGGGATTTCTTTTCAGGAATGATGGACAGTAAAACGACTGATCCCATAGTCCATAAGAAGGTAAATAAGTACCCTTTTTTGTCGGCCACCCGATTTCTTAGGTACGGATACAACAGCGCAATGAAGGCTGGTAGGGTCCAGACGCCACTTTGGGTAAAAAAGCTCCAGTAATAGTAAAAGGGTCGGACGTTATATCCTGTCCAATTGCTGGTTTCCTTTTGAGTGATTTCAGCTACGGCCTGAGTATCGTAGGTGTAGGTGTACCAATACCACCAGCCCGAAAGCAAGAGGGCCACGACTAAGAATACCATGAGGGGAAGTAGCTTGCTTTTTAGGTTTTTGAATTTGTATACAATTCCGTAGGAAATTAAAAAAGGGAGCAATAGCGCATACAAGGATACAGGTCCTTTACTCATAAAGGAGCAGCCAAAAAATAAGGCGGCCACTAAGGCATTTTGATAGCGTCGCTTCTCTTCCGTAAAAAACACGTACAGAAAATAGATGCTTCCCATCATAAAGCCGTGGTTGAATATGTCCCAATTGGCATCTCTACCCGCCGTAACGATGTAAAAGGAGGTGGCAAGAATAAGTCCACCTATGAGGGCGAAGTGCTTGTCCTTCCATATTTTTAAGGATAATTTATAAGAAAACACGACCAAAATTACTCCTAAAATTGCTGCGGGAAGTCGTAAGGCAACCAAGTTTTTCAAACCAAAAATAAGCGCTGATAGGGCGGTGAGCCAAGTGGGGAGGGGAGGTTTTTCGTAGCGTGCCTCACCATTAAGGGTGGTCAATAGCCAATGTCCATCGTCTATCATTTCTCGAGCCGTCACGAAATTTCGTGCCTCCATGATATTCACGATAAGCACGTCCAAATGTGAAAAGAAAATGGCGACGGCGGCAAGCACTACCAAAAGCAAGGGATTGTTCTTAAGTTGCTTCATGGCGGTTCTTTCTCATTAAGTACATATTTCTCATGTAGACAAACATCCCAATCGAGTGCGCTATAAATAGCACCTTATCCACTCTAAAAATAGCGTAGGTGAGAATGAGCATAGAGCCTGTTAAACTAATCGCCCAAAAGCCCATTGGAAGGTGAGAGGTTTTCTTTTTTTCTGAAGTAAACCACTGGTAGATAAAACGGAAAATAAACACCAATTGAGCAACAATTCCTAAGGCGAAAAGCCAAGAAGGAATATCCTCGTTGTTAAGTAGCTTGTCTAAATCGTAGACATTGTTGTTGTAGGCATAGATAACAATCATCACGGGGAACAGCCATAGAAACCAACGAAACAGTTTTGGCATCTGCTGCCATACTTTTTGCAATTGTAAGTTTCGGATGTAGATAAAATAGGTGATGGATTGTCCCATCATGATGGAAAAGTCCTCACGTAAATAACCGTACACAAAGAAAATTACTGAAGCCAATAAACTAAGCTTCCAAAAAATGGAGGGGGTAACTACTTTTTTTTGTTTTTCTGAAAGTAGCAGCTGAAAGAGAAATCGAGAAAAGAAAAGGCCCTGTCCTGCAAAACCAATCAAATCGATATAGGTTAAATCTAGATTCATCCTTTTGCTTTCACCTCGTAGTTAATGTACTTTTTCTTCATCCAGAGATAGGCAAAACAATCCATTAACGGGCCAATCAAACGATTCCAAACGCCGAACTTCGCGGTCCCAGCAATTCTAGGAAAATGCTGCACAGGTACCTGCAATACGGTGCCATTTTGAAGTAAAATCATCGCTGGAAGGAAACGGTGTAACCCTTTAAACATTGGGATTCGCTTTGCGTAATCGCTTTTGATGACCTTGAGAGGGCAGCCTGTATCGTCCATACCGTCATGGGTAAAGGCACGTCGAATCCCATTGGCAATTTTCGAAGACATGTTTTTCACAAACGAGTCTTTTCGGTTGGCGCGCACTCCAGTGACCAAATCGTAGGATCCAATTTGAGCTAGCAGCAGGTTAAAATCTTCGGGAGCGGTTTGTAAGTCGCTATCAATATAGCCCAACAACGGACTCTCCACATGGTCAAAACCAGCTTTGATGGCCGCGCTCAAACCTCTATTTTCTTTAAAAGAGATAAAATTAAAAGCCTCGTTTCTTTGGCAAATACTTTCAATAAGTGATTGGCTATCATCTTTAGAACCATCGTTGACAAAGAGTATGCTCGTTTTTTTAGTTGCTATTTGAGTGTAGGCAAGTAGTTCTTGTTCTACGCGCTCCAAATTTTCTTCCTCGTTATAAACGGGCACTATAATAGTAAACTCGTACATGGTTGTTTCAAAGTATTTCGTTGCAAAAGTAATTTTTTTAACTTAAAAAGAGGGTTCTCTGCTTTCGATATGTCTGCTTACGTCTTTGGTTTGATGATCTTTTCGGCGTAAAGGCTAAAAAGCCCTACAAATTTTATACTTTTGAATACTCAATTCAACAACGAATACCGAATGAAAGTACTTGTCACTGGAGCTGCTGGTTTTATTGGTTCACATACTGCGGAAAGATTGCATGCCATGGGCCACGAGGTGTTAGCGATCGACAATTATTCTGATTATTACGAAGTTTCTCTAAAGGAGCTTAATAGCGCCGCCCTTGCTAAAAAGGGCATACAAGTACAAAAGATCGATTTGCGAGATGATGATTTGTCCAAAGTGATCGTGGAAGGAATTGATTATATCTTCCATTTTGCCGCCCAGCCAGGCATTTCGGCATCGAGTACTTTTGACGCCTATTTTTCGAATAATATTCAGGGTACCCAGCGAATTTTAGATCTGTTGGAACACTACGAACAGAAACCATTTTTT
>Ga0316204_10005960_pt1 | contig 19409 bp, 14 predicted proteins | sample 6monrhotite_MG_2_FD_205661 | JGI IMG/M metagenome (GOLD analysis project Ga0316204, IMG submission 205661) | Microbial mat bacterial communities from mineral coupon in-situ incubated in ocean water Damariscotta River, Maine, United States -... | ecosystem: Environmental > Aquatic > Marine >...
GGCTTCGACCTTGAACTCGCGCTTCATGCGGTCGACCAGCACCTCGAGGTGCAGCTCGCCCATGCCGGCGATGATCGTCTGCGCGGTCTCTTCGTTGGTCGTGACCTGGAAGGTGGGATCCTCTTCGGACAGCGCCTGGAGGGCCTTGCCCATCTTCTCCTGGTCGGCCTTCGACTTCGGCTCGACGGCGACCTCGATCACCGGAGCGGGGAAGTCGAGGTTCTCCAGCGTGATCGGGTGCGCCGGATCACAGAGGGTGTCACCGGTACGCGTGTTCTTGATGCCGATGCCGGCCGCGATGTCGCCAGTGGCCACGCCGTCCTTGTCCACGCGGTCGTTGGCGTGCATCTCGAGGATGCGGCCGACACGTTCCTTGTTGGAGGTACGGGTGTTGAGCAGGGTGTCGCCCTTGGCGAACGTGCCGGAGTACACACGGAAGTAGGTGAGGCGGCCGACGTGCGGGTCGGTCATGATCTTGAATGCCAGAGCCGAGAACGGCTCATTGTCGTCGGCCTTGCGCGACGCCTCGTTGCCCTGCTTGTCCTCGCCGGTGATCGGGGGAACGTCGAGCGGCGACGGGAGGTAGTCGATGACGGCGTCGAGCAGGGGCTGCACGCCCTTGTTCTTGAACGCGGTGCCGTTGAGAATCGGGACGAGACCGTGGTTCAGGGTGCCCTCACGGATGGCGGCCTTGATCTCGGCCTCGCTGATCTCTTCCTCCTCGAGGACCTTCATCATGAGGTCTTCGTCGAAGTCGGCGAGGGTGTCGAGCAGCTCGGAGCGGTAGAGCTCGGCATCGTCGACCATGTCGGCGGGGATGTCCTGCTCCTCGTAGGTCGCGCCCAGGTCCTTCTCATCGGTGGTGGGCGGCCATACGAGGGCCTTCATCTTCACCAGATCGATGGTGCCCTGGTAGTCGCCCTCAGCACCGATCGGCAGCTGGAGAACGGCGACGTTCGTCGTCAGCCGGTCCTTGATGGTGTCGAGGCAGAAGTAGAAGTCGGCACCGGTGCGGTCCATCTTGTTGACGAAGCACATGCGGGGCACGTTGTAGCGGTCGGCCTGGCGCCAGACGGTCTCGGTCTGGGGCTCGACGCCGGCGACACCGTCGAAGACGGCGACGGCGCCGTCGAGAACACGAAGCGAACGCTCGACCTCGACGGTGAAGTCGACGTGGCCCGGCGTGTCGATGATGTTGATGCGGTGATCGTTCCAGATGCAGTGAGTGGCAGCCGAGGTGATCGTGATGCCACGCTCCTGCTCCTGCTCCATCCAGTCCATCGTGGCCGCGCCATCGTGCACCTCACCGATCTTGTAGGAACGGCCGGTGTAGTAGAGGATGCGCTCGGTAGTGGTGGTCTTCCCAGCGTCGATGTGGGCCATGATCCCGATGTTTCGGGTCATTGCCAGGGGTGTTCGCTTCTCAGCCATGGGGCTTTCCTAGGTGTTCAGTGTGCGGGCGTGGAGACCGGATCCGGTTTCCACGCACTACGACCGGGTGATCTCCGAGGAGACTGCCCGGTCGTAGGAAAAGTGTAAGTGTGATCAGGTGACGATCGGCGGACTGCCGGTCGCTACCACCGGTAGTGGGCGAAGGCCTTGTTGGCCTCGGCCATCTTCTGAAGGTCTTCACGGCGCTTGCAGGAAGCGCCGATGCCGTTGCTGGCATCGAGGATCTCGTTGGCGAGACGCTCGGCCATGGTGCGCTCACGGCGATCGCGTGAGAAACCGACCATCCAGCGAATGGAGAGAGTGGTGGCACGACGAGGGCGAACCTCGACGGGCACCTGATAGGTCGCACCACCGACACGGCGGCTGCGGACCTCGAGCTGCGGGCGAACATTGTCGACGGCACGCTTCAGCGCGTCGACCGGCGAGCCGCCCGTCTTCTCCTCGACGATGTTGAGAGCGTCGTAGACGATCTTCTCAGCGGTGGAGCGCTTGCCGCGCTGCAGCACCTTGTTCACGAACTGGGTGACGAGAACCGACTTGTGGATCGGATCCGGCTGGATCTCGCGACGCTGTGCGGGGCCCTTACGCGGCATGTCAGCTGTCCTTCTTCACGCCGTAGCGACTACGGGCCTGCTTGCGGTCACGCACACCGGAGGTGTCGAGGGTGCCGCGAACGATCTTGTAGCGAACACCGGGCAGATCCTTCACACGACCACCACGCACGAGCACGATGGAGTGCTCCTGGAGGTTGTGGCCCTCACCGGGGATGTAGGCGGTGACCTCGGTGCCGGAGGTGAGGCGCACACGCGCGACCTTGCGAAGCGCGGAGTTCGGCTTCTTCGGGGTGGCGGTGTAGACGCGGGTGCACACACCACGGCGCTGCGGGGCGCCCTTGAGCGCCGGCGTGGCTTCCTTGCGGCGCTTGGTCTGGCGGCCCTTGCGGACCAGCTGCTGAATTGTGGGCACGGAATAATCCTTGTGATTCATGAGATCTCTGGCTTCAGAGACCAATGTCGATCGGCCGACACAGCGGTGCACGCGGCACGCGCGTCAAGGCCAGCGGAAAAGCATACGAGGGGAAGTGGGGAACCTCAACCCGCGCGGCGCGCAAACGAGAATTCCCCACCGGACCACGGGGGCCGGCTTTGCGGCTGGGCCTTCGACAAGTCTCTCGGGACATCGTCGCGCTGACGCCGAAGGCCGTGGCCGACGGGTGGCTGCCAACCATCGATTCCCGTTCGGCCTCGCACTGCTTCAACAGATCAGGCGTGAATGTACGTACATTTATCTACGCTGTGCGCATGCCTCTCGAGTCAAACCCCACGACTGACGAATACGGAGAAGAACTCCCTCCGTCCGGTCACGGCCCCCGCCACCATCACCACTCCCACGGCTTCGTCGGGCGCGTCTCGATGAGCCTGGTCCACGAGGCGATGGAACGGCCGAGGCGGGTGCTCTGGATCACCGCGGCCCTCGGGGTCGTACTCGCCGCCATGTTCGTGCGCATCCAGGTGGACACCAACCCGGAGAACATGCTCCCGGCCGACGCCCCGGTTCGGGTCCTCAATGCCGAGATGCGAGACGCCTTCGGCACCGGCGACATGATCGTCGTGGGCGTGTTCTCTGACCAATCCGTGGTGAACCCCGACACCCTCGGAGCAGCGATGGCGATGCACGAGAGCCTGGGTGAGCTCGATGGTGTCGCCGAAGCCACCATGATCAGTGTCCACAACGCCACCGGTGGCGTCGCCCCCGCCACCGAGGCCGACGCCGACGCACTCGCCCAGCGCATCGGCTCTGACCCTCTCCTCAGCGGCAATGTCTTGTCCCACGACGGCGACACCCTGGCCTTCTTCGTGCCACTCGACTCCAAGTCCGACGCCCAGCGGGTCCGCGATGCAGCCATCGAATTGCTGGACGCCTCCCCGGAGCTCGCCGACATGGAGCGCCACATCGCCGGATTGCCACTCGCCCAGGAGGCCTTCGGCAACCAGATGTTCGTCCAGATGGCGCTCTTCGCCCCATTGGCGGGCTTGGCCATCTTCGCCTTGATGCTGCTGTTCTTCCGGCGCCTGGTCCTGGTCGGGCCCGCCATGCTCCTCGCCATGCTCTCGGTCGTCGGAGCCATGGGGCTGCTGATCGGCACCGGCAACAGCCTCCACATCATGAGTTCGATGATTCCGATCTTCCTGATGCCGATCGCAATCCTCGATGCCATCCATGTGATCAGCGAGTTCTTCGACCGCTACGGCCGGATCCGGGAACGGCGCGAGGCACTGCGAACCGTGTTCGATGAGCTCGCCGGCCCCGTCGCCTTCACCACCGTCACCACCGTGGTCGGCTTCCTGGCCCTGGCCCTCACACCGATCCCACCGGTCCGCGTCTTCGGCATCTTCGTTGCCGTGGGAGTGATCTTCGCCTGGTTGGGCACCCTCACTGTGCTCCCGGCGCTGCTGATGAGTGTCAAGGAGAGCTCGATCGAACGGGCGATCGGCCAACGAGCACCCGGCGACGGTCGCTTCGCCGCAGTGGTCCGGCGTCTCCCCAATGGCGCGGCGCGGCGACGCTTCCCGGTACTCCTGGCGACCGCGGCGATCGCCGTCGCAGCAGTGCCCTTCATCACACAGATCGAGGTCAACGACAACCCGGTCAACTGGTTCCGAGCCGGGCACGAGGTGCGGGTCGCCACCGAACGTCTCAACGACGAACTCCCCGGTACGTTCGCCGCCAACCTGTTGCTGGAGGCCGAGGATCCATCATTGCTGACAGCCCCCGAGACGGTGGCTGTAGTCGCTGCCCTCCAGCAGCGCTGGACCACCGACGAGAATGTCGGCACATCGGCCTCCTACGTGGACCTCCTCGACGGAGTCACCGGACCGGCGGCCGACAAGGCCTTGGCGGAGATGCACGCCCAATCGCCGCTGGTTTCCACCCTGGTGACCAGCGAGGGCCACCGGGCCAACGTCCGCCTCCAACTCCGAAACGGCGACAACCAGGCCATGAGCACCGTGGTGGACCTCACGGAGAGTCAACTCGCGAGCCAACCACTCCCCGCCGGCGTGACCGCTGAATGGGCCGGCGAGACGTACCTCAATCTCGTCTGGCAGGACGAGATGGTGTCCGGCATGCTGGTCGGCTTCCTCGTCACGCTGGTGATCGTCACGATCCTGCTGGTGCTCCTGTTCCGATCGGTGGTCTGGGCCCTGATCGGCATTCTGCCGGTGTTGTGGACGATCCTCGCCGTGTACGGCGTGATCGGCCTCGTTGGCAAGGACTACGACATGCCGATTGCCGTCCTGTCGACCCTCGTTCTCGGCATAGGCGTCGATTTCGCCATCCACTTCGTCGAGCGCTTCCGTGAACTGAAGGAGGATCTGGGCAGCAACCGTCTCGCCATCGAGGCCTTCGCCGAGGAACCAGCCCGAGCGCTCAGCCGGAACGCGGCGGTGATCGCGGTCGGTTTCACGCCACTGCTGTTCTCGTCATTGACGCCCTACGTGATCGTCGGGCTGTTTCTCGCCAGCATCATCGTGCTCAGTTGGTTCGCCACCGTGGTGACCCTGCCCGCGATCGTCAACCGCCGACCCTGACCCCGGACTCCACCTACCCGCCGACCCCCAAAACGACGAAATTGCTGCCGATTCGCCCCGCTCAGCGGGGTCGATCGGCAGCAATTTCGGGGTGTTTCGGTCAGCTACCGCTGGGGTAGGCGATGACGTCGGCGCCTTCGGAGTTGGCACTGCGACCGGCGAGCCAGTCAGCCAGGTCCTGCTCTTCGTCGCCGGACGTGTAGTACTCCATCGGTTCGTACTCGGGAGCATCGGTGCGGATGTTGCGGTACTGGGGCATGCCCGTACCGGCAGGGATCAGCTTGCCGATGATGATGTTCTCCTTGAGGCCGTGCAGCGAGTCGGACTTGGACTCGATGGCGGCTTCGGTGAGGACACGGGTGGTCTCCTGGAACGATGCAGCCGACAGCCACGACTCGGTGGCGAGGCTGGCCTTGGTGATGCCCATGAGCTGGGGACGACCTTCGGCCGGCTTGCCGCCTTCCTCGACGACCCGACGGTTCGTGTCGGCGAAGACCTTCTGATCGACCTGGTAGCCAGGCAGGAACTCGGTGTCACCGGGCTCCGAGATCAGGATGCGCTTCGTCATCTGCCGAACGATCAGCTCGATGTGCTTGTCGTGAATCGACACGCCCTGGTCGCGGTAGACCTTCTGGACCTCGGTGACGAGGTACTGCTGGGTCTCCCGGATGCCCTTGATCTCGAGGAGTTCCTTCGGATCACGAGCGCCCTCGACGAGTGCGTCGCCGGCGCGGACTTCCTGACCATCGACGATCTCCAGGCGAGAGCCGGAGGGAATCGTGTAGGCATCTTCTTCACCGTCGTCAGCGACGATGATGACCTCACGGCCACGACCGTCGTCGTCACCCACGCGGACCACACCGGAAGTGCGGGCCAGCGTGGCCTTGCCCTTCGGGGTGCGGGCCTCGAAGAGCTCCACGACGCGGGGCAGACCACCGGCGATGTCCTGTGCACCCGCAACACCACCGGTGTGGAAGGTACGCATGGTGAGCTGGGTACCCGGCTCACCGATGGACTGAGCAGCGATGACGCCAACGGCCTCACCGAGCTCGATCTTGCCGCCCGTGGCGAGCGACATGCCGTAGGACTTGGCGGAGATGCCGAAGTTGGAGTCGTCGGTGAGCGGCGAGAGCACGCGGACACGGTTGACGACTTCGTCATCGCGGATCGCTTCGAGATCGTCGTCGCCGATCATCGTGCCCTTTTCGATGACACGACCGTCGGCGAGGGTCACATCGTCGGCCAGGACCCGACCGAAGAGGCGGCTCTCGAGGTGCGTGCGCTTGTTGGGGGTGTCGGGCATGACATCTTCGAGCCAGATCCCGCGCACGGCGCCGGGGCGCTCGAACGGGTCTTCGTCATTGATGATGAGCTCCTGGGCCACGTCGACGAGGCGACGGGTCAGGTACCCCGAGTCAGCGGTACGCAGAGCGGTGTCGACCAGACCCTTTCGAGCGCCAGGAGTAGCAATGAAGTACTCCAGCATCTTCAGTCCCTCACGGAAGTTGCTCTTGATCGGGCGGGGAATCATGTCACCACGTGGGTTCGCCACGAGGCCTCGCATGCCCGCGATCTGGCGGACCTGCATCATGTTTCCTCGAGCACCGGAGCCCACCATCATGTTGACCGGATTGAACTGCTCGGACTCGAGCCCTTCCTTCATCCGGTTGGTGACCTCTTCGGTGGCCTCGGACCAGACCTCGACCTCCATCTGACGGCGCTCACCATCGGTGATGATGCCGCGACGGAACTGCTGCTCGATCTTGTCAGCTTGCTTCTCGTGACGGTCGAGGATCTCGGCCTTCTCCGAAGGCGTGGCCACGTCGGAGATGGACACGGTGAGACCCGAGCTCATCGCGGCGTTGAAGCACAGATCCTTGATGGCGTCGAGGCTGATGGCGACGTCCTGCTTGTCGTAGGTACGAGCCAGCGTGTCGACGATCAGACCCATCTCCTTCTTACCCACCCGCTCGTTGACGTACGGGTACGCCTCCGGGAGGGTCGTGTTGAAGAAGACACGGCCGGCGGTGGTGGGCTCGTACTGAGCCGCCTGGCCGTTGGCCGGGCTGATCATGAGATCCGGCGTACGGAACTGGATCAGGGCGTGAAGGGCGAGATCGCCACGCTCGTACGCGGCGCGAACTTCCTCCACGTCCCTGAAGACGCGGCCTTCGCCCTTGGAACCAGGCACCTCTTCGGTGTGGTAGTAGGCACCGATGATCATGTCCTGCGTCGGTGTGACCAGCGGGCGGCCATTGGCCGGGCTGAGCACATTGTTGGCGCTGAGCATGAGCACGCGAGCCTCGGCCTGGGCCTCGGCTGACAACGGCAGGTGAACGGCCATCTGGTCGCCGTCGAAATCGGCGTTGAAGGCGGTGCAGACCAGCGGGTGAAGGTTGATCGCCTTGCCCTCGACCAGCACGGGCTCGAAGGCCTGGATGCCGAGACGGTGCAGGGTCGGTGCACGGTTGAGCATCACCGGATGCTCCTTGATGACGTCCTCCAGGACGTCCCACACCTGCGGACGACGACGCTCGACCATGCGCTTGGCCGACTTGATGTTCTGCGCCAGCTCGGCGTCCACCAGCTTCTTCATGACGAACGGCTTGAACAGCTCCAGCGCCATGATCTTGGGGAGACCACATTGGTGGAACTTCAGGGTCGGGCCGACCACGATGACCGAACGGCCGGAGTAGTCGACACGCTTGCCGAGCAGGTTCTGACGGAAGCGGCCCTGTTTGCCCTTGAGCATGTCGGACAGCGACTTGAGCGGACGGTTGCCGGGGCCAGTGACCGGACGACCACGACGACCATTGTCGAACAACGCGTCGACGGCCTCCTGGAGCATGCGCTTTTCGTTGTTCACGATGATCTCGGGCGCACCGAGATCGAGCAGCCGCTTCAAGCGGTTGTTGCGGTTGATCACACGACGGTAGAGGTCGTTGAGGTCGGAAGTGGCGAAACGGCCACCGTCGAGCTGGACCATCGGGCGCAGCTCCGGCGGGATCACCGGGACGACGTCGAGGATCATGGCGCGCGGGTCATTGATCCGGCGGCCGTGCTCGTCACGACGGTTGAAGGCGGCGACGATCTTCAGACGCTTGATGGCCTTCTGCTTGCGCTGGGCGCTCAGGCCCTTCTGACCTTCCGGCGGGTCGATCTGCGCACGCAGCTTGACCTCTTCCTCGTCGAAGTCCAGTGACTCGACCAGACGGGCAATGGCGTCAGCGCCCATGCCGCCCTCGAAGTAGTCACCCCACCGATCCTGCAGCTCACGCCACAGCATCTCGTCTTCGATGATCTGGCGACCGAAGAGGCTCTTGAACTCGTCCCAAGCCCGATCGAGGATTTCCTTCTCGAACTCGAACTGCTCACGGATCTCGGCCAGGTCCTTGTCGGCCTGACGACGAGCCGCCTTCAGCTCGGTGTCCTTGGCGCCGTCCTTCTCGAGGCCCTCGAGCTCCTTTTCGAGCTCTTCGTTGCGACGAGCGAGATCGAGCTCCATGTCCTTGTCGATGGCTTCGCGCTCACCGATGACTTCGGACTCGAGGCTAGGGAGGTCCTCATCGCGGCGCTCCTCGTCGACGGAGACGACGAGGTTGGCCGCGAAGTAGATGACCTTCTCGAGCTGCTTGGCCTTCAGCTCCTCCTTGGGCTCGGTGCCCATGAGGAGATAGGCGAGCCACGAACGGGTGCCGCGCAGATACCAGATGTGAACCGACGGGGCGGCGAGCTCGATATGGCCCATGCGCTCGCGACGCACCTTGGAGCGGGTGACCTCGACGCCACAACGCTCACAGATGATGCCCTTGAAACGAACGCGCTTGTACTTGCCACAGCCACACTCCCAGTCCTTGGTCGGACCGAAGATCTTCTCGCAGAACAGCCCGTCCTTCTCCGGCTTGAGGGTTCGGTAGTTGATGGTCTCCGGCTTCTTCACTTCGCCGTTGGACCACATGCGGATGCTGTCCGCAGTGGCCAGACCGATCTTCAGGTTTGAGAAATCGTTGACGTCAAGCATGACTGTTCTCCCTCAGCTCTTTCTCAGACCCGGGCCGCACGAGCGGCGGCACGAGCTGCGTCTTCTTCATCAGATCCACGCTCAGGACGCTGGAGATCGATACCCAGCTCCTCGACCGTGCGGAATGTCTCCTCGTCGAGCTCACGCATCTCGATCTCCTGACCGTCATGCGACAACACCTCGACGTTGAGGCACAGGGCCTGCATCTCCTTGATGAGCACCTTGAAGGACTCGGGGATACCGGGCTCGGGGATGTTCTCACCCTTGACGATGGCCTCGTAGACCTTCACGCGACCGAGCACGTCGTCGGACTTGATGGTGAGCAGCTCCTGCAGGCAGTACGCCGCGCCATAGGCCTCGAGGGCCCACACTTCCATCTCGCCGAATCGCTGACCACCGAACTGGGCCTTACCACCGAGCGGCTGCTGGGTGATCATGGAGTACGGGCCGGTCGAACGGGCGTGGATCTTGTCGTCGACCAGGTGGGCCAGCTTCAAGATGTACACGTAGCCCGTCATGATCGGGTTGTCGAACGGTTCGCCGGTGCGGCCGTTGTAGAGGACCTGCTTGCCGTCGGTCTGGATGAGGCGGGTCTCGCCGTCCTTGGACTCGGGGTTCAGGTTCTCGAGGATGTCGCGAATCACCGGCTTGTCACCGGCGAGTTCGTATTCGTCCCACTTCGCACCGTCGAACACCGGGGTGGCGATGAACGTGGACGGCTTGGTGGTCGGACGGGTCTTGGTCTCGGTGCCGCGCACCGGAGCATCGCCGACGGAACTGCCGTCGACGTCCCAGCCCCAGCGGGCGCAGTACCCGAGGTGGGCCTCGAGCACCTGGCCGACGTTCATACGGGACGGAACACCGAGCGGGTTGAGGATGATGTCGACCTGCTGGCCATCGGCGTTGAAGGGCATGTCCTCGATCGGAAGGATCCGGGAGATGACACCCTTGTTGCCGTGGCGGCCCGCGAGCTTGTCACCGACGCTGATCTTGCGCTTCTGGGCGACATAGACCCGCACCAACTGGTTGACGCCGGGGGGCAGCTCGTGGGCATCGTCACGGTTGAAGACCTTGACGTCGATGACCTTGCCGACCTCGCCGTGCGGGACCTTCATCGAGGTGTCGCGCACCTCGCGGGCCTTCTCACCGAAGATGGCGCGCAGCAGGCGCTCCTCGGGAGTGAGCTCGGTCTCGCCCTTCGGGGTGACCTTGCCGACCAGCACATCGCCAGGTCCGACCTCGGCACCGACGCGGATGATGCCGCGCTCGTCGAGGTCAGCGAGGATCTCCTCGCTGAGGTTGGGGATGTCACGGGTGATTTCCTCGGGGCCCAGCTTGGTGTCGCGGGCATCGATCTCGTGCTCCTTGATGTGGATCGACGTGAGCACGTCGTCCTTCACCAGACGCTCCGAGAGGATGATGGCGTCCTCGAAGTTGTAGCCCTCCCACGGCATGAAGGCCACGAGAAGGTTCTTGCCGAGTGCCAACTCGCCGATGTCGGTCGACGGACCGTCGGCGAGCAGATCACCCTTCTTGACCTTGTCGCCCTGGGCAACCCGGACCTTCTGCGAGATGCAGGAGTCCTGGTTCGAGCGCTCGAACTTCTTGAGCCGGATGTTCTTCTGGCCGAGCTTCTTGTAGTCGATGATGATGTGGTCACCGTCGAGCTCGACGATGGTGCCGTCATCTTCGGCGAGGAGCATGTCGGCGGCGTCGGTGGCGCAGCGCTTCTCCATGCCGGTACCGATGTAGGGCGCCTCGGCCCGTAGCAGCGGCACGGCCTGGCGCTGCATGTTGGCGCCCATGAGCGCCCGGTTGGCGTCGTCGTGCTCGAGGAACGGGATCAGCGCGGTGGCAACCGAGATGATCTGCTTCGGCGAGACGTCCATCATCTGGACTTCCTCCGGCGGGACCGAGGAGATCTCGGTGGTGGCGCCGAAGAAGACTTCCTGTTCCAGCTGGAGGCGCAGGTCCTGGAGGCTCGCGGCCTGGGGCGAACGCCGCACCAGGATGCGGTCGTTGAGGAAGTTGCCCTTGGCATCGATCGGCGCGTTGGCCTGGGCGACAACGTAGTCCTCTTCCTCATCAGCGGTGAGGTAGACGATTTCCTTGGTGACCTTGCCGTTCTTGACAACGCGGTACGGCGACTCGATGAAGCCGAAGGGGTTGACCCGGGCGTAGGACGCCAGGCCACCGATCAGACCGATGTTCGGACCCTCAGGGGTCTCGATCGGACACATGCGGCCGTAGTGCGAGAAGTGAACGTCTCGCACCTCGAAGCCGGCACGCTCGCGGGACAGCCCACCCGGGCCGAGCGCCGAGAGACGACGACGATGGGTGAGACCCGACAGCGGGTTGACCTGGTCCATGAACTGCGACAGCTGGGAGGTTCCGAAGAACTCCTTGATGGCCGCGACCACGGGACGGATGTTGATCAGGGTCTGCGGGGTGATGGCCTCGACATCCTGGGTGGTCATGCGCTCACGCACGACACGCTCCATGCGGCTGAGACCGATGCGCACCTGGTTCTGGATCAGCTCGCCGACGCTGCGGATGCGGCGGTTGGCGAAGTGGTCCTGGTCGTCGAGGCGGTAGCCGGGCTCGCCCTTGGCGAGATTCAGCAGGTAGGTCGTGGCGGCGAGCATCTCGCACTGCGAGATGACGGGCTGGTCCGACTCGGGGCGATCGAGGGTCAGACCGAACTGACGCTCGAGGAAGTCGAGCTCGGGGCCGAGCTTGCGGTTGAGCTTGTAGCGGCCGACACGGCTGAGGTCGTAGCGGCGAGGCTCGAAGAACGCGTTGCGGAAATAGGCGCGGGCCGACTCGACGGTCGGCGGCTCGCCGGGACGGGCACGCTTGTAGACCTCGAGGAGGGCTTCTTCCTGGGTGGGCGCTATCTCCGCGTCCTTCTCCCACTGACCCTCGAGGAAGTCGAAGTAGTCGACGAAGCGCTGGAGGAAGCCGGGCTCGTTCTCCTCGTCGTACCCGAGGGCACGCAGGAGGGTGAAGAGACTGATGCGACGCTTGCGGGCGACACGGGCGCCGGCGGTGACGTCCTTGCCGGGCTTCTGCTCGACGTCCATCTCGATCCACTCACCGCGGTACGGGTGGATGGTGCCGGTGACGAGCTGATGCTTGCTGAGGTTACGCAGCCGGAAACGCTCACCCGGCTGGAAGATGACACCAGGCGAACGGACGAGCTGCGACACGACGACACGTTCGGTGCCGTTGATGACGAACGTGCCCTTGTCCGTCATCATGGGGAAGTCGCCCATGAAGACCGTCTGCTCCTTGATTTCACCGGTGTTGGCGTTCATGAAGCGAGCGCGCACGAAGATCGGCGCGCTATAGGTCATGTCCTTTTCCTTGCATTCCTCCACCGAGAACTTCGGCGGCGGACGCAGGTCCTCGTCGTTCGGGTCGAACTCGAGTTCGAGCTGAAGTGTCTCGGTGAAGTCCTTGATCGGCGAGATGTCGCGGAACGTCTGGGCAAGACCCTCCTCGAGCAACCACCGGAAGCTTTCCCGCTGAATCGCGATCAGGTCGGGGAGGTCCAGGACCTCCTCGAGATTGCCGAATGAATACCGATCGCGTGCTTCAGCGCGTGTGGTCACAAGGACTCCCGGTTTGGCCGTGAAAGAGGACGCAAAGCGGCCGCCGGGGCGCGGGGAACCACTCTTGAGGGAGCAGAAAACGCGCGACGACGACCACGTTCGCCACAAGACTAGTGCGACAGCGGCCCTCAGGCAACTCTGGGCAACCCGAAGGGGCACCGGCCATTTCGGGCGGTGCTTCATCGAGGGCCTTCGGGAGGCGCCGATTACCCGTGGAGGGTAGAGAACCTTGCTGGCGAGGTCAAGCAACTCCTCGGCAACGCAATGGGACTGTTACACGGAGAATCTCACCCACCGGGTTGTTCGAAGCGCAGATTCGCGCGTGCTGCGGCAACCGTGTCGGGGGCGAGCCCGAGGTGTCGGGTGTAGCCCTCGACGTCGGTCCAGCGCTCACGTACACCGATGAGGGTCTTCTTCATCACCGGCCGCGGCGAGCCGAGCATCGCGTGGAGGTCATAGGGCTCCGGGTCGATCCCGTGACGGTGGAACTCCGCGGTGAAGTCCTCGACACGACTCTCCGGCTGGTACTGCGCAGAGATCTCGTAGTCGTCGAGCACATGGGCGTCAGCCACTTCGGCGATGCCGAGCATCGTCATTGCGGTGATGCCAGTGCGGTCCTTGCCCGCTGTGCAGTGGAACAGGACCTTCTCCCCCGCGGCGACCGCGCTCACCATCGTGTTGATGTAATGCGGGAAGAACTCGAGCATGCGTAGGTAGCCCGCCGCCATGTCGTCCATGGTGTAGCCGGCGATGTCGCCGTCGAGGACTCGCTCGAACAGACCCTTGGGTATCGCGGCCGAGCTCGACATCGGCATCCGCACCTCCGCAATGTCATCGGGCAGCCGGTTGGGGTGGTTCTCCACCTCCATGTCGGTGCGGAGGTCGAACACCCGGTTGATGCCGAGCTGGCGGAGGCTGTCGTGGTCGTCCTCGGTGAGTTCGTCGAGGCGGCCGCTGCGGAAGACCTGTCCCCAGCGGGTGGCGGCACCGTCCATGGTCGGATAGCCACCGATGTCACGGAAGTTTCGAACCGGCAGGTGGCTGAGCACCCGTTCGGCGGCGACGGTGAACCCGTCGTCGGGCTCGAAGAGATGGACGTAGGTGCGGTGCCGGCGCTCGACCGTGATGCGACCCGGTCCATCGGGTGCCCGCACATCGGTGCCGGCATCGATCGGGTCGTCGCTCACGAACACGCTGACGTTCTCGGACCCGCCTCGCCACGTCACCAGGAGCTCGCCCTCGACCGGCCAGACGTTCACGTGCGAAATCGGATCACTCATGCGCGCACCCTATCGTTCCCCCGTTTTCTGACGGAACGCGTTCGGAAAAACGGCAGTGGCGCCGACCCAAAGGACGACGCCACCACACATTCTTCGTTTCGTGACGACGACTTCGTCACAGGGACGAGTTCGTCGTCAGGAAAGGGTTCTACTGGAGTTCGACGGTGCCACCGGCGGCCTCGATGGCCTCCTTGGCCTTCTCGGCGTCGTCCTTCGAAGCACCCTCGATGATGGCCTTGGGAGCACCATCGACGAGCTCCTTGGCTTCCTTCAGACCGAGGGAGGTGAGGCCACGGACTTCCTTGATGACCTGGATCTTCTTGTCGCCGGCTGCGGTGAGCACGACGTCGAAGGAGTCCTTCTCCTCTTCGGCCGGGGCATCGCCCCCAGCGGGAGCGGCGGCAGCCACGGCCACGGGGGCAGCAGCGGTCACACCGAACTTCTCTTCGAACTCGCTCAGGAGCTCGCTCAGCTCGAGCACCGACATTGCGCCGATCGCGTCGAGAATTTCTTCCTTGGTAGCCATTTCTCTATTCCTCTTCAGTGGTGGTGTCGTCATCGCCGGCGTCTTCGCCTGCGCTGTCGTCGGATGTGTCAGCAACGGCCTCGGCCGATGCTTCGGATGGGGTGTCGGCGGCGGGGGCATCGCCCGCGCCACCCTTCTCGATGAGTGCCTGCAAGCCGTACGCGAAATCGCGGGGCAGCGCAGACAACAAGCCGGCCAGCTTCGCCATCGGGGCCTGGAAGGCACCAGCGAGCTGAGCAAGCAGGACATCGCGGGACGGAAGTTCGGCAAGGGCCTTCAGGTCGTCGGTGCTGAGCACCTGACCGTCGAGCACGCCTCCCTTGATGACGAGCGCTTCGTTTGCCTTTGCGAACTCTTTGAGTGCCTTGGCAACTGCAGCGACGTCTCCGGGGGAACCATCAGCACGCTCACCCACGAACGCAATCGCCGTGGGGCCGGTCAACAAATCGTCGATCTCCAGCCCACGCTCACGCGCCGCGTGGCGCACGAGGGTGTTCTTGTAGATCTTGTACTCGCCACCGGCCTCACGCAGCGAACTACGCAGAGCGGCCAGGGCAGGAACATTCAATCCGCGGTACTCGGTGAGCATCGCCCCATCGGCCGATTCGAACTTCTCACGAACTTCGTCGACGACGGCAACCTTGTCTGGTCTCGGGTCTCCCATCTCACCTCCTTCTTCTGTTGTTGGTTGATGTGTCGTGTGCCTTCTCATCCGGCACGGGTTGCCCACACGATTGGTGGACACCCGAACGACACACCCACCTGAAGAGGCGAGTGTGACCTTGCGAGCTCCTCCTCGTCCGGCGGCCGAAGCCATTGGTTCAGCTCCCCGAAGGGGAGCCGCGCACCGGAGGTCTTTGGTGAGCTGAGATCTTGAGTTGTCTTGATCAGGCTAGGCGCCCGATCAGAAAAGCGATTCCTGTCAGGCTTCGGCAGTGGTGGCGACGTTGGCCGGGTCGATGCGGACGCCGGGGCCCATCGTCGTGGAAACGACGACTTTCTTGACATACCTGCCCTTGGAGGAAGCCGGCTTGACCTTCTCGAGCTCGCCGATGAGGGCACGCATGTTCTCGAGCAGCGCGGCCTCGTCGAACGATGCCTTGCCGATCGGGACGTGAACGTTGGCGAAGCGGTCGGTGCGGTATTCGACCATGCCGCCCTTGAACTCATTGATCGCCTTGACGACGTCGGGGGTGACGGTGCCGGTCTTGGGGTTGGGCATGAGACCACGCGGGCCGAGCACACGACCGAGCTTGCCGACGGTCGGCATCATGTCGGGGGTGGCGATGGCGACGTCGAAGTCGGTCATACCGCCCTCGACCTCAGCGGCGAGATCGTCGGCGCCGACATGCTCGGCTCCGGCCTCGCGAGCGGCTGTGGCCGCTTCACCCTGGGCGAACACGGCGACGCGGACGTCCTTGCCGGTGCCGGCGGGGAGCGACACGGTGCCACGCACCATCTGGTCTGCCTTGCGAGGATCCACGCCGAGACGGATCACGATGTCGACGGTCTCGTCGAACTTCTTCGTGCCGAGCGACTTGATGATCGCGATGGCCTCTGCATCACTGTGCAGGGCGTCGCGGTCGTACTTCTTCGCGTTGTCGTTGTACTGCTTGCTCTTCGCCATGATGGCTCCCTCGGTGATACGACCCGCCGGTGAGGTGTTCCGGTCGGAGACGCGGCTGACGATCAGCCGATTTGAGCCCGAGCGCACGCGCCACGGGTGTTCTGCCGAATGGCAGCGTGATGCTGCCGAATGGCAGCGTGATGCTGCCGAATGGCAGCGTGAACTGACTAGCCCTCGACCTTGATGCCCATGGAACGGGCGGTGCCGGCGACCTGGAGCTTGGCGCCCTCGAGGTCGATGGCGTTGAGGTCAGGCATCTTCTGCTCGGCGATCTCGGCGACCTGAGCATCGGTGATGGAACCGGCGACCTCGCGGCCGGGGTTGTTGGCGGCCTTGTCGAGGCCCGCAGCCTGACGGATCAGGAACGGGGTCGGTGGGGTCTTGAGGACGAACGAGAACGAACGGTCTTCATAGATCGAGATCTCGACCGGAACGATCTGGCCGCGCTTGTCCTCGGTCTTCGCGTTGTAGTCCTTGCAGAAGTCCATGATGGCCACACCGTGCGGACCGAGGGCGGTACCGACCGGGGGCGCGGGCGATGCCTGCCCAGCGGGGATCTGGATCTTGACGACTGCAGCGACCTGCTTCTTGGCCATGAGAATTGCTTCCTAGCGTTCGCGGACGAGCCGCGGAAAAGGGACCTTTAAGTCTGGAGGGACAAACCCAGGGCGCCAACCCGCGCGGCCGCGGAATTCGCGATCGTGGGCGAGGGACGAACCAAACCTAGAGCACGCTGGGGTCTGTCCCCAGTGTGCTCTAGAGGCGAGCGACCTGGGCGAACTCCAGCTCGACCGGGGTTTCGCGACCGAAAATGTTGACGAGCACCTTGACCTTGAGCTGGTCCTCGTTGATCTCGATGATCTCGCCGGAGAAGTCCGCGAAGGGACCTTCTTTGACACGGACCGTCTCGCCCATGTCGAACTCGAACATCGGCTTCGACTTCTTGGTGGCTTCCTGCTTGCGGTCAGCTTCGACGCCGAGGAAGTTCTCGACGTCCTTGCGACGCATCGGCGAGGGCTTGCCACCCTGGTTGACGAAACCGGTGACACCAGGGGTGTTGCGGATGACGTACCAGGCGTCGTCGTCGAGCTGGGTGCGGCAGAGGAGGTAGCCCGGGAAGAGCTTCTTCTCGGTCATGACTTTCTTGCCGTTCTTGAACTCGGGAATCTCGCGGGTGGGGATGACCACCTCGTAGATGCGATCTTCCATGTTCATCGAGGCGGTACGAGCCTCGAGGTTCTGCTTGACCTTCTTCTCGTAGCCCGACTGGGTGTGCAGGACGAACCATCGACCGGGACGGTCGTACGGGCTGAGGATGATCTCCTCTTCCTCATCGTCCTCGGCGAGGAGTTCGTCTTCGTCGACGACCTCGTCCGCGGCGGCTTCGTCGGCGGGCGCCACCGCGCCACCGGTCCACTCGTTGGTCAACTTGCCCGCCGCCGCAGGGGTGACGTCTGCGGCCGCTTCAGGAGCAGTGTCCTCGGCCGCCTCGACCTCGGGGGTCTCTTCGATTGCAGTTTCGTCGCTCATGGGATCAGGTCTCGAACAGTTCCAGGATGAAGGTGGAGAAGAGCCAGTCGGCTCCATAGATCATTGCGCCGAGAACGACGATCGTGATCAACACGACGATCGAGTAGTTGACGGTCTCATCACGCGTCGGCCAGGCGACCTTGCGGAGCTCGGCGCGAACCTCACCGAGGAACTGCATCGGACCGACACGTTCGTGGGTGGGAGCACCGGAGTTCGGCTGCTTGCGGGCGCGGATCGGTTCGCCGTCGGCGTCGATCTCGCCCTGCTTCTGCATCATTCGCTTTTGCTGTCGGTTCATCGACATGGCGTTGTCCTCGTTTGTCGCAGCATTGCTGTGTTTGTCGCAGCATTGCTGTGTTTCGGCAGTACCACTCCGAGAAACGGCACTATCACGCAGGGGCGGAGGGACTCGAACCCCCAACCGCCGGTTTTGGAGACCGGTGCTCTACCAATTGAGCCACGCCCCTGAGAACGACGACCCAGGCTAGCGGGCCTCGTCGGCTAACTGGCGCGGCGGCGTGTGGCGATGGCGATCGCACCGGCAGCGGCGGCGAGACCACCCAGGGTCGCCACCGCGGCGGCACTCCGAGCCACCCGCGGCACGACGCGACCATCCTCGGCCTCGAGCGCGATCATGATCTCGTGCGCCAGCATCGAATCGACAGACGCCGGTTCGCCGGCGAGCGAACGCATGGTGCGACGCAGCCGGCGATAGCCGGCCGCCTCGGCCTGGCAGCGCAGGCACTGCTCGACATGGGTCCGAGCGTCAGGGCCCAAGAGCTCGATCTCGTCCACCCCCACGAGGAGGTCGGTGACCTCAGCACAGGTGGCGCCGTCGCGGGCGAAGAAGACGGATTCACGTGACATGGCGGTTCCTAGACAGCATTGGCTTCCTCTCCGGGAAGCGGGAACACCTGCTCGCGCAAACGGCGGCGGGCACGGTGAAGACGGACTTTGGCGGCGCTCACGGAGATCCCGAGTTCTTCGGCGATCGCATCGTGGGACAGGTCGTAGACGTCGCGCAGGACCACCACGGAACGAAGCCGGGGCGGGAGATCGGCGATGGCGGCGTCGAGTGCCCGCCGGAGCCCGGCAGCCTCGGCGTGCGCAGCCGGATCGGATTCGGCACGACCGTCGATCACGAGATCATCGCCGGGGAGTTGCTCATGGCGGTGGCGCCGGCGCTTCGTGGTGAGGGTGGAGGAGCAGTTGGCGACGATGCGGTAGAGCCAGGTGCTGAAACGCGCGTCGCCGCGGAAACGGCCAAGGCTGCGATAGGCCCGTAGGTAGGCGTCCTGCACCACGTCTCGAGCATCCTCCTCATTGCCGGTGAGCCGGAGCGCCAACCCGAACGCATCGCGGTGGGTGAGGCGCACCAGTTCGTCGAACGCTTCGCGTTCGCCGGCGGCGGCCCGCTCGACCAGTTCGGCCATGTCGGGATCTGAGGTATTGGACCCGCTGGACCGCGAGGGGTTACGTGACGGATTGGTGACGATCCGAAGCGGGTGGCGTGGCGACTCGGCCATCTCTGCGCCCTCCCTCGGATCGATCGGTACCGGCGTCTCACCGGTGTCACGCTGTAGCGACGGACAGATTCGAACTGTCGACCTCTCGATTATGAGTCGAGCGCTCTCACCAACTGAGCTACGTCGCCGCCTTCCCGCGCGGTCCCTCTCATGAGGGCCGTCGAGACGAGCTCCCTGTCAGAATTGAACTGACGACCTTCTCCTTACCATGGAGACGCTCTGCCGACTGAGCTAAGGGAGCAA
>Ga0316204_10005961_pt1 | contig 19404 bp, 14 predicted proteins | sample 6monrhotite_MG_2_FD_205661 | JGI IMG/M metagenome (GOLD analysis project Ga0316204, IMG submission 205661) | Microbial mat bacterial communities from mineral coupon in-situ incubated in ocean water Damariscotta River, Maine, United States -... | ecosystem: Environmental > Aquatic > Marine >...
GCCTGTCTAACTCCCGCTTGATTTCATCTTTAACGTCTTTATTTAACCCATCCCACTTATTAACAGCCACAACTAACGAACGTCCAGCATTGAGAATAAAGCCTAACAAGCTCAAATCTTGATCGGTAATGCCTTCTTGTGCGTCAACTACAAATAACACCACATTGGACTCTTCTATGGCTTGTAAGGTTTTTACAATAGAAAATTTTTCTACGGCTTCTGAGATATTTCTGCGTCTTCTCACGCCAGCGGTATCAATCAGAATGTACTCTCGTTCGTCCCGTTCCATAGGAATAAAAATACTGTCTCGAGTTGTGCCAGGTTCGTCGTAGACCACTACACGTTCTTCGCCAAGGATACGATTAGTAAGTGTTGATTTTCCAACATTAGGTTTACCGACTATCGCTAGCTTAATAGGCAGAGCTTGTAATCTCGCCAGTTGCTCATCGGCGTCTTCCTCTAGAAATTCTTCATCACTTTCTTCTGGGATGTGCATATCCGGAAAATCTGCAGCGATAGGAGCAAGGGAGTTTTGCAGTAGCTGTGTCACCCCTCTGCCATGCGCAGCGGCGATTTGATTCACATCACCCAAGCCTAAAGCGAAGAAATCGGCACTTTCGCTATCACCATCAATTCCATCTACTTTATTGGCGACCACATAAACCGGTTTTTCTTGTTTCCTTAGATGCTCAGCAATACCTTGATCTGCAGCCGTCATGCCAGTGCGGGCATCCACTAAGAACAACACTACGTCTGCTTCGATGATAGCCAATAGCGATTGTTCGGCCATAACTACATCAATGCCTTTTTCATCACCACTTATACCACCAGTGTCTACCACAATAAATTGTAGTCCTTCGTATTTGGCTTGGCCGTATTTTCTATCCCGAGTTAAGCCGGGAAAATCAGCCACCAAGGCATCTCGAGTGCGTGTGAGACGATTAAATAGCGTGGATTTTCCAACATTTGGGCGGCCAACTAAGGCAACAACGGGTAACATAAATACATATCCTGTAGACAAAAACGGCTTAGAAATATTCCAAGCCGTTAAAAAATTATTGGTGCGGTTCTTTAGCTAAAATCACACAAAACTGCTTTATGGTGTTTTGACTGCGACTAATTTACCATCTCTGGTTTGGGTGTATAACGTGTCTCCATCCACTACAGGTGAGTGATAAATACTTTCATCTTCATCATCATCTCCGACTTCCAAACGCGCCACAATCTTACCATCAGCTTGGTCAAACCAATGTAAATAACCAAATTTATCACCTGCCACTAAATAGTTTCCGACAGCCGTAACGCCGGTTAACAAACGTTGTTTAAGTGCACCTTGGCTCCACAACTCAACACCATTACGGCTATCTAAAGCATACAAATTGCTGTTTACATCAACTAAATATAGTGTGCTGCCCGCCAAAGACATACGACGGTAAGACTTGTATTCACGCTTCCAAATAACGCGGCCTGTGCGTAATTCTACTGCGGCAAGGGTGCCGTCATAAGAAATCACGTAAACATTGCCAGCAGCCACCAAAGGTTCACTATCGATATCCACAATTCGTTCTAACTCTGTCACACCTGTAGCGGCCGAAATCACTTGTTCCCATGCGGTCTGCCCAGTTTCAAGGATATTCACTATCAGTTTGCCAGTAGCAGTACCTATAATAGCACCGCCGTTAACTGCCGCTGGTGAAGAAACCCCACGTAATGACAAAGGAGGTACGTCGGACTCAGACGACCACACTTCTTCGCCACTATCTGCATTTAACGCAAATACAAATCCAGATCCGGTATTAATGAGTACAATGCCTGCATCAATAGCAGGTGCGGCTAATACTTCGCCCTTAACCCTAGTGATCCATTTTTGTTCACCAGTATTGGCGTCTAGTGCTATCACTTCACCATTCTCTGTACCGAAAAACACGGTTTCATACGCCACACTGATGCCACCAGCAATTTTAGCGGATACACCATTTGACCAGAGTTTACTGATCCCTGAGGTCACTCCTTCCTCGTCATGGATTGCGAAGTCTTTAGACCATATTTTTTTGCCTGTGGCTTGATCATAAGCACTGACTATACCTTGGCGGTTTGCCGCAAATACCTTGTCATAGGCTACTGCTGGGCTAAGTTTTGAATAGAAGTTCCCAATACCAGCGCCTAAATCGGCTGACCAAATTTCGGTTGCAGTAAATTGTGCTTCAATAGGCTTGAGCCTGCGGATTTCTAACTCTTCTTCATCGTAAAACCAATTACTAATTGTGGTACAGCTTGATAACAAAACAGAACTGGTTAACAGCAAGAATAAAAAAGATTGCTTCACTATTTTCACCTTAACCATTGGCCGCAATGGCCAAATTATCTAACTTCATTTTTAATACTTGATCACGACCATTGGTTTCCAAAGCAGCGCTGTAAGCAGCTCTGGCTTTATCAAACAACTGTTGAGCTTGGTATACGTCGCCCTTAATTTCTTGGCTTTGACCTTTAAAAGCTTGGTCGCTAACCTTGTCTGCGCTTGCTAGGGCCAGTTCAAGTTCACCTTGTTCTATTTGAATGCGAGCTAAACGAAGCTGTGCGACTGACTTAACGGCTGATAACTTGGCATTGCTGGACACAAATTCAAGTTGTTTGGCTGCTTCTGCAAGGTCTTTGCGTTCGATGGCCTGTTGTGCCATTTCCAATGCCATTAACATGGCATAACCTGAGTCACTATGGCTATCGATAAAGGTTTTGGCTTGACTGAAACCCGTCTCACCTTTTACTAATTCTTCAGAGGCTTTTTCATAAGCAAAAGAGGCTTGCTCTTTGGCTGCAATTTGTGAATCGTTATAGTAGCGCCATCCCAAAAGGCCACCTAAGCCCAAAAATGCACCAATCACTAGCGCCACACCATTCTCTTTCCAAAAGCGTTTAATAGCTTCAATTTGTTGTTCTTCAGTTTCGTACTGTTCCATCATCCATTCCTATTACTGCTTGGCCATCGAAAATTTGATGGCACATAATGTTAATTCAAAAATTTACGCTGTTATACCTTAAATAGCTTTTGCGTAAAGTGAGTTAATTCGTTAATCGAAACTGTTTCTTGTGGTTGCTGCTCTCGCAAGTATTTAACAGCAACTTGCTGAGACGCCATCTCATTCTGCCCGATGATTAAGGCGATACTGGCACCACTTTGATCTGCACGTTTCATCTGCTTTTTAAAATTCCCAGCGCCACAATGATTCATCACTTTAAGCTGCGGCAAATCGTCTCTTAATGTTTCACTGATATGTCTGGCATATAGTTCAACAGATTCATCCATGGCAGTGACATAAATATCCACTGGAGATTTGAGACTTTTGTCTAATTCCAATGCTTGTAGCATCAACACTAAACGCTCTAACCCCATGGCAAACCCTACACCCTGCGTGGCTTTACCACCAAGTTGTGCAACTAAACCGTCATACCGTCCACCAGCACATACGGTTCCTTGGGCGCCTAAACTATCAGTGACCCATTCAAATACGGTTCGATTATAATAATCTAATCCACGCACCAAAGCAGGATTAACCCGATATTGGATGCCTAAGTTGTCTAAACGTTCACACAATCCTTGAAAATGTTTGGCTGACTCTTCATCAAGGCAATCAATCAGTTTTGGTGCATCTTTTACGGCGTTTTGTACTTGTGGATTTTTACTATCGAGCACTCTCAATGGGTTACTCTTTAGGCGTCTTAAACTATCTTCATCCAACTCAGACTCCCGAGTTTTTAGAAAAGTCAGCAATTGTTCTTTGTAAGCCACCCTAGCCTCAGCAGAACCAAGAGAGTTAATTTCTAAGGTAACCTTTTCACTGATCCCAAACTTTTTCCACAACCTTGCACTAAGCATTATCACTTCAGCATCTATATCTGGCCCAGCTAAGCCAAACACTTCTACACCAAATTGATGAAACTGCCTGTAACGTCCCTTTTGTGGGCGTTCATGGCGAAACATCTGGCCCATATACCAAAGGCGTTGTTGCTGGTTATACAATAAGCCATGCTCATTTCCAGCTCGCACTACACTTGCGGTGCCTTCTGGTCGCAACGTGAGGCTGTCGGAGTTGCGATCTGTGAAGGTGTACATTTCTTTTTCGACTATATCGGTCACTTCACCAATAGAGCGCTTGAATAAATCAGTGCTTTCAACAATAGGCGTGCGAATTTCTTGGTAACCGTAACTGGCGACTACTTGGCGAATGCTAGATTCAACATACTGCCAAAGCCCTGATTCAGTAGGCAAGCAGTCGTTCATTCCTCGAATAGCCTGAATTTGTTTCGACACTAAAAATAATCTCTTATGCAATAATTAAAAAAGCCCCGCATTATAGGGGCTTTATAGATAAACGTAAAATAATGAAACAGAAAAAAGCCATAAAAATTGCTGAAAGTATCACTATCACAATGACCTAGTTAACTAACCTAAGTGTTTTACCTCGATCTTGCGGCTTGCATCAATTTGATTGGCTTTGGCGCGAATGCGCTTTTCAAGTTGGTCGACTAAATCATCATTCGACAAGCGCTCTTTTTGACGTATACCATCTAAATAGAAACCACTCATATTACGGGCGCCCGTTAAGCCTAAATCCGAGATTTCTGCTTCTCCTGGTCCATTCACCACACAGCCAATAATGGATACATCCATTGGCGTAAGTAAGTCTTCCAAACGCTGCTCTAATGCATTCACTGTGCTTATCACATCAAATTCTTGACGAGAACAACTTGGGCAAGCGATTAAGTTAATGCCTCTCGAGCGAATGCGTAATGATTTTAATATGTCGAATCCGACTTTGATTTCTTCAACTGGATCTGCCGCCAAAGAAATACGAATGGTATCACCAATTCCTTCTGCCAATAACATGCCTAAGCCAACCGAACTTTTAACTGCACCAGCACGAATACCGCCAGCTTCGGTAATGCCTAAATGTAAGGGTTGCGCAATTTCTTTAGCCAACAAGCGATAAGCCCCTACCGCTAAAAACACATCCGAAGCTTTGACACTGACCTTAAATTGATCAAAATTGAGCTTATCCAAAATGTCTACATGGCGCATGGCAGATTCAACTAAGGCTTCTGCTGTAGGCTCAGTATATTTTTCTTGTATCTCTTTTTCTAAAGAACCACCATTCACACCAATACGAATCGGAATACCCTTATCTCTGGCGCAATCCACTACTGAGCGAACTCTGTCCATGCTGCCAATGTTACCGGGGTTAATCCGCAAACAATCCACACCATATTCTGCCACTTTTAAAGCAATGCGATAATCAAAGTGAATATCCGCAATCAGTGGCACTGTGACTTGCTGTTTGATTAATTTAAAGGCTTCAGCCGCATCCATAGTGGGTACAGACACTCTGACTAAATCACCTCCCACAGCCTGGATCCGTTTAATTTGTGCCACTGTAGCGTCTACATCTGTGGTTGGCGTATTGGTCATAGACTGCACAGCTATGGGTGCACCATCACCTATAGGCACATTACCTACATTGATACGTTTGGAAGGTCGGCGTTTAATCGGTGATTCAGCAAACATAGTGATAATTTAGCTCTATTTATTGGTTCAATTATTCAGACAGGGGTAAATCAAATTTGGCGATGCGCCCAGCAGGCAAGAATGACATATCAATGGGTTTGCCTGCGTAGCGAATTTTTACCACTTCTGGTGCGCCTAACGTCACCACAAAAGGAGGGATACCTGTCACAGGCATAACTCTTCCTTTGACCTTGACCCCGTATGCAATGTTTTCACCTGTGGCATCGGCCAGGTTCATCCAACAATCTCCAGCAAACTCGAATATCAACTCAACTGGCGCAGCTGTTTCAGCATTCGTTGTTGGTATCACATCTGGCAGTTCGCCCAAGTTGTTGCTAGCATCCGAAATTTCTACAGTAATTGATTGCTTTTCAATGCCTGTTGGAACTTGTTCCTTTGACGTTACAACAGCGGCATCTTCAATAGACTCCGACTTTAATATCTCTGTATCAGGCATTGACGTTTCTTCGAACGGCAATATTTCCTTAGTAATAGCATGCTGTGTAGCCGTTTCTGGGTAACTACTCAGATTTGACGCCGTAGTCGTATCATTTGAACTTTGTTGAAACCACCAAATAACCACTAAAGCAATGACCGCTGCCACAATCAAATAGGTGACTAACATCAACTTGTCATCATTGGCCTGATGCGCCACTCTGCGAGAAAAACTTTGTAGTTTGGCAGGTTCCTTTTTTTGTGTGCTTAGATTTTCAAAAGCATTTAGGATCTCTGATTCGTCAACCTTAACGTGTTTTGCGTAGAGCTTTAGATACCCTCTGACAAATGTCAGCGAAATATTAATGTCATAGTTGTCTTGCTCAATATCTTCAATCAGGCTCTTTTTCAATTTCATTTTGTCAGCAATGTCTTGGCTCGACAAATTAGCCTTTTCTCGCGCCAGTTTTAATATCTGACCAGGCCCTTGAAGAACGGTTTCTGGCTGTTGCACTTCATCTTTTTCAATCATAGTTTAGCTTTACTCTACAACACTTGGGGCCACTAAAGATAACTTCTTACCTTCGTAAATAGCCGACGTATCGACTAAACCGTTCCAGTCTATCAGACGTTGCATTTTGATGTTATAAAGAAGCGAAATTCGATATAAATTTTCGCCTTTGGCAACAACATGAAATTCTGGGATCGCCAAAATTTCTGGCTCAATTTCGGTGATCTGCTTTGACAATTTTTCTGCTACCGCTACAGTGTCTTTTGGAACTTCTGCCACCACAATGTTGGCCTCTTTTACGCTTACCAATAAATCGTTCTTTTCTGCCTCAACTACTGCGTTGTCAGTTGGCATTTCAGTTGCTGGCGATCCAACTAACTCTGGTACGACTTTAGCTTCTTCAATTAACACCGCAAGATTTTCGGTCTTTTTGAGCAATTCAAGAGACTGCTTTTGTTCAGCGTATACTGACTTGGTGATTGGATCATTAGGAAACATCCTTAACAACATATTCAAATAACCATCTGCGGCAGTATCGTTGCCTGTACCACGCTCTATCTTCATTGCCATCAACAAACTTTGCGGACTAATCCGCGAAACTTTTTCATAGCGATTAAGAATTTCCCTAGCCTCTTGCCATTGTTGTGTTTCGACCAAGGATTGCGCAAGAAGATAAAGACTGCTAGCTCTGCCTGGTTGGTGATTAACAGCACTGCGTAGGTATTGAATAGCATCTTCAGGTCGGCCTTGGTTTTGGCTACACAACGCCAAATTTTCATACGTCTCAGCGCTGGAGACATAACTGCTGGTATTCACCGCTTTAAGAAAATATGTCTTGGCTTTTTCATAGTCACCATTCTGGCATAAAAACGCCCCATAACTATTCGCTATGTTGGCATTTTTTGGATCAAGACCCATAGCAAATTGATAGGCATTTTCGGCCTGCTCTAACTCGCTCACACTTTGATAATAATAAGCCATGGCAAAATTAGCGTCTGCTGACCTTGGTGCAAATTCCAAGGCTTTATCTAAATTATATTTTGCTTGGCTAAAGTTACCGTTTTTAAGATATGTTAACCCTAGAGAAACGCGGTTTTTTGCAGCTTTGTTTTGATCAAAATTTTGACCAAAACTCTGACTATTTTGACTGACGCATCCGCTGAACAGCATCAGCGTAACAAAGGCAATACGGCTCATTTTTAGCATGAAGTTCATTAGGACCTATTTGACATATTGTCTATAAAAAATTCTATTGTGTCATCTTGACTGAAATGCTCTCGCCCTTCAGCTGTTTTTTCAACATTCTTTTGGTGCGATCCACCACTTCACCCACTAACTGACCACAGGCTGCATCGATATCGTCGCCTCTAGTACGACGAACTACCACTATCAGCCCATATTCCATAAGGACCTTAGCAAAACGGTCAATCCGCGAGTTGCTAGAACATGTATAAGGTGAGCCAGGATATGGATTAAACGGAATAAGGTTTATTTTACATGGCGTATCTGCCAACACTTTTGCCAATGCATGAGCTTGGTCAGTGCTATCGTTAATCCCATTTAACATCACGTACTCTACTGTGACTTTACCTTGATTGGCATTTGACTTAGCCAAATATCTTCTAACACTGGCTAAAAATACCTCTATCGGGTATTTTTTATTAACGGGAACAAGTATATCTCTTAATGCATCATCAGGCGCATGTAATGAAATAGCCAATGCTACATCTATTTGGTCACCTAACATATCAAGTGCTGGTACCACACCTGAGGTACTTAAGGTCACTCTACGTTTTGATAAGCCAAATGCAAGATCATCCAGCATTAGCTCCATGGCAGGCACTACGTTTTTAACATTCAATAACGGCTCACCCATGCCCATCATTACTACGTTAGTGATGGGACGCTTAGCCGTATCATTATTTAGACCTATTGTTGTTGCGACGCGCCAAACTTGGCCAATGATCTCAGATACTTTTAGATTACGATTAAATCCCTGCTGTGCGGTAGAACAAAAAGTACATTCCAGTGCACAACCCACTTGTGAAGACACGCATAATGTTGCTCGGTCTCCATCTGGGATCCACACTGTTTCAACTTCCTGACCGCCTTCCAATTTCAAGGCAAATTTAATGGTGCCGTCTGCAGCATTCTGCTGATAGGCAATTTCTGGTGCTTTAATTTCACATTTGGACTGGAGTTTAGTTCGCAAGGCTTTATTGAGGTTGGTCATCTGCTCAAAATCTGCCATGCCTTGCTGGTAGATCCATTTCATGATTTGTTCTGCTCTAAAGGGCTTTTCTCCCATCTCGTTAAAAAAGCCACGTAACCCTTCTCGAGTTAAATCAAGCAAATTAATTTTTTTAGGTTGGGCAGATACCACTTCAGTTGACACAATAAACCTCAATACTCAGACTAAACTACTGCCATTTTAACCGATTACTCAGATTTTGCAGCAAAGATACCCAAACCACTTAATAAGGACCTATTTAGAAGTGACTTAAGTATTTAATAAATAACACAAAAGGGAGCCTAAGCTCCCTTTATTAAAAGCAGATTTAAGCTTAGCGAGTTCGTGGGCAGATTTCTTCGTCACTAAAGAAATAAGCAATTTCACGAGCTGCCGATTCAGGTGCATCTGAACCATGGCAAGCATTCTCATCAATTGAGGCAGCATAGTCAGCACGTAAAGTGCCCGCAAGCGCGTCAGCTGGATTAGTAGCCCCCATGATTTCACGATTTTTCAATACAGCATTTTCGCCTTCTAACACTTGGACCATCACTGGACCTGAGGTCATAAAAGAGACTAAAGCAGCAAAAAATGGACGTTCGCTATGCTCCCCGTAGAACCCTTCAGCTTGCTCTTTGCTTAGATGAAGCATTTTAGACGCCACTAATCTTAGGCCCGCAGACTCAAAACGGTTGTAAATAGCACCGATAACATTTTTCGCAACTGCATCAGGCTTAATAATAGAAAAAGTGCGCTCTAAGGCCATTTTCGTAACTCCAGTATTAGTAATATTTGGTCTTAATATTTTGTCCTAAAAGACAGATAAAAAGACAGATAAAAATTTCGCGCGGATTATACCCATACCACCTCAAGATGTCGAATTAAGTGGGAATTTAAAGCGGTTTAGGCGAGGCGGCTATTTGTAGGCTTAGTAATCTAAGTCAAAAATGGCCAACGAAGCATAAATCGCTTTAAAACCCACCCGAAGGGAACGACTGGGGCACTCCACTTCTGCGTTGCGCCAATTCAGAAGGTGGTCGACATTCAGTCATTGACGCGCCTTAAATTGAAGCGCCCCAGTCGTTCTTAATCGCGCATCTTGAGGAGGCATGGGTATATATACAATTAGACAGCAAATACCTAGTATAGATTGCATATTATTCTGTTCTCCCTAAAATCTAGGTTGAAATAATTTAGAGGCGAGGTGATCTTGATAAAATTTTTAGTGCTTATCCCTGTTGTGCTGTGTTTGATTTGGTTTGTGTATTTAAAAAAGAAGCACTATAGCTTAGGTGATGGTAAACAAGGGTTTATATATATTTTCATTTTTTGTGCTGTCGTTGCAGTATTTTACAGCTCTTTGTTATGGATAACTGAATGATAATGACAATTTATAGCAATCCGCATAGATAATTGACACAATAAAAAAGAGCGATAAACGCTCTTTTTTTAAACAAATAAGCGCTACTGATAAATTTCAATATCTGCCTGAGCTTTTAAAGACTCGATTATCGCGCCATATAACATTTGAGACTTACTCGATGCCAAACGATTTTGTAATGAAGTCAATTGCTGGTCATTGGCCTCAGCGGCTGAGTTAACTTGAATCAGTTGCACTAGACTAATATCTCCAGTCACTAAATCAACGACACTTGTATCTGCCGCAGATAGCTTGAACGAGGCATCAACAATGCTCTTAGACAAAGCGGCATCATTTCGAGCTACCCCTTGTTTATCTTCCCAGCTTAGCTCAAAAGCGCCTAATTTAGCAGTCACATCTTCACCGTCAGTCAAGGCAGTTTTCACGTCTAAAGCCCAATCTCTGGCGGCTTTTTGTGCTGCTTGTGCAGACAATGTCTGTTGGATTTGATCTTTGACTTCGTCCATTGCTTTGGTTCGTTCTGGCTCATGTGCGGCCACCCTAACCACCATAATGTGGTTACTACCTAACTCTAATACCTCACTATTTACCGCCTCTTCAACGAGTTCAGAGCTAAACGCACTGGCTAAAACGTTAGGGCTAGACACAACCTGTGGAGCGTTATTGCGGCTAAACAAAGCAGTCGTACTTATCGCCTTACCGGCAATGTCTGCCACTTCATCAAGATTGTCTGGTACTTCAAAAGCCACTTCTGAAATTCTTTGGCTAATCTCGTAAAAACGCTCTTCTGCTTTGAACGTTTTAACTTTAGTAACTATCTCTTGTTTAACATCTTCGAAGGCAGTGACTTGCTCAGACTTAACATCTGTTAACTTAATAATGTGATACCCAAATTCGCTTTTGACTACAGCACTCACGTCACCTATCTTAGCTAGTGAAAAGGCAGCATCTTCAAATGCAGGATCCATAATGCCTTTGCCGAACCAACCTAAATCACCGCCGTTTTCAGCGCTGAAGGTATCACTAGAGAATGTTTTAGCGAGTTCAGAAAAATCTTCTCCAGCTTGTATTTTAGCCAGCACATCTGCAGCCTTAGCAGCAATTGTCTGGTCTTGTTCAGCACTTTCGAACAAAATATGTGCCGCTTGACGTTCTTCGTCAGTACGATAATCAACAAGGTTTTGTTGATAGTATTCAGAGAGTTCATCTTCGTTGACTTCAATCGAAGGCAATAAATCTTCTAACGTCAGCTCAACATAAGACAAGCTGACTTTCAGTTGTGTATCAAATTGACTAATATAATTTTGATAATAAGCTGAAATTTCATCATCGCTGACCTTTACTTGTTCAATAAATTTAGCTGTTGGAACATTTACATACCGAATATCACGAGTTTGTTGTTGCATGAGGTGTGCTGTTTTTGCTTCACTTGTTAACGCAAACTCAGTTCCTATTAATGACTGTGACAGTTGCCTGCGCACCATGTCAACGCGCATATAATCTCTAAAGTTATTGGTCTGAAAACCTGCTTGGCGTAAAATGGCAAGATAACGATCATTATCAAACTTGCCGTCTACTTGGAATTCTTGCATGCCCACTATGGCTGACTTGATTTGCGCATCGCTGACTCTCAACCCTAATTCTTGGGCAGCTTGGTCGAGAAGTTTCTCATTAATAAGGCGATCTAAAATACCCTGACGGAAATTTTGTAGGTATGCAGCATCACTAGCCAAAGTAGCAAAGGATTCACCAAACTGAGATTCCATCCGCGAACGTTCGTTTTGATAGGCGCGTTCCAATTCATCGGTGCCTATTTCGTCACCATTTACATTGGCCGCGGCACTGGATGCAGATGAATTAATGTAACTTCCCACCCCTGCAAATACAAAACTTAAAATAACTAATGCTAAGATCCCCATAGCCCAAGGGCCTTGTGATCCTTCTCTGATTCTTTCCAACATACTAAAGTCCAAACTCCAAATGAGCTGTTATTGATAAGTACTGAAGACACCCAAGTTAGGCTGTCTTAGTCGTAAGCGCGCGGGATTATATACCAACCGAGATAATTTATTAATGATTGTTCGCAGTGAATTGAAAAATATCTAACTAACTTTAATAAAGAGATTAAAACAGGCTCGACACAAACTGCACAAAAACAAAAGGCGATGATAAATCATCGCCTTTTGGTATAAATGAACTAAGTGATTAGTTACAAGCGTCTTTTAATGCTTTACCAGCTTTAAACGAAGGCACTTTAGCTGCCGAAATTTGAATAGTCGCCCCAGTTTGAGGATTACGACCACTGCGAGCAGCACGATCGCGTACTGAGAATGTACCGAAACCAACTAATGCTACTTGGTCTCCATCTTTAAGTGCTGTAGTTACAGCCCCTGTCAATGCATCTAGTGCACGTCCTGCAGCTGCTTTAGAAATGTCTGCACTTGCAGCGATGGTATCAATAAGATCTGACTTATTCACAATATGAACCCCTTCAATTGTTATTATATTTGTAGCCTGCACTATGCAAAGCCGAACATTTATATCAAGCATGAAACTTAACTTCAAGCTATATATTTACAAATCATTAACTTTCAATGAATCGTCTCAATCCCTTTCATGACAAGGCCTTAAGGGAATCTGCGTTAAAGGCTACCATAACTTTTTGTATAGTGAAGCCCTAAAATTGAAAAAAAAATTAAAAAACTCTGTTTTATGCTTATTTTTTAACCTCTTTCACTGCAACTGGCTGAAATTTCTCCGGATGCTCTGCTAAAGCTAAAGCTAATACTTCATCAATCCACTGCACCGGGTGGATATTTAAATCTCGTTTTACATTGTCTGGGATCTCTTCGAGGTCACGTTCATTCTCTTTTGGGATAATTACAGTCTTGATCCCACCTCTATGGGCAGCCAATAGTTTTTCTTTCAGACCACCAATAGGTAACACTTCCCCTCTGAGGGTAATTTCGCCCGTCATTGCCACATCGCACCGAACAGGATTTCCCGTAAGGGTAGAAATTAACGCCGTACACATAGCAATACCGGCGCTAGGGCCATCTTTAGGGGTTGCGCCCTCAGGTACGTGCACATGAATGTCGCGTTTCTCGTGAAAATCATTATTAATACGCAGTTTTTCTGCGCGGCTGCGCACCACTGTCATGGCCGTTTGAATCGACTCTTGCATCACATCACCCAATGAACCGGTGAAGGTAGTCTTGCCTTTGCCCACTACTGATGTAGTTTCTATGGTTAATAACTCACCACCTACTTGGGTCCAAGCTAATCCGGTTACTTGACCTATTTGATTAGATTTGTCGGCTTTGCCATAGTCAAAACGCTGTACACCCAAATATTCATTCAGATTATCTTGATCTACACGCACTTGGGTTATGTTTTTACCTAGCAAGATATTCTTAACCGCCTTACGGCATATTTTAGAAATTTCCCTTTCTAAGTTCCTGACACCTGCTTCGCGGGTGTAATAACGAATAATGCCAATAATGGCACTTTCATCAATCACCAATTCGCTTTCTTTAAGACCATTTCTAGATATCTGTTTTTCCATTAAGTGTTGGGTTGCGATATTCAGCTTTTCGTCTTCGGTATATCCCGACAAACGAATGACTTCCATGCGATCCAGTAATGGACCCGGAATGTCCATGCTATTCGAGGTGGCAACAAACATTACGTCCGACAGGTCGTAATCCACTTCTAGATAATGGTCACTAAAAGTACTGTTTTGTTCTGGATCTAATACTTCTAACAATGCTGAAGATGGATCGCCCCGCATATCCGACGACATTTTATCAATTTCATCGAGCAAGAAGAGTGGGTTCTTAACCCCCACCTTAGCCATTTTTTGCACCATTTTTCCTGGCATTGAACCAATATATGTACGGCGATGCCCTCTAATTTCAGCTTCATCGCGCACACCACCTAAAGCCATACGCACATACTTCCTACCAGTGGCCCTAGCAATAGACTGTCCTAAAGACGTTTTACCGACTCCAGGAGGCCCAACTAAACACAGAATAGGTCCCTTGAGTTTTTTCACTCGTTGTTGCACAGCAAGATATTCAATAATACGTTCTTTGACTTTATCTAAACCGTAATGGTCGGCATCCAATATTTTGTCAGCAGCGGCGAGATCTTTTTTAACTACGCTTCTTTTTACCCAAGGTACATTCGTTAACCAGTCTATATAACTACGCACAACCGTTGCTTCTGCCGACATAGGCGACATCATCTTCAATTTAGCTAATTCAGCAGTAGCCTTTTTCTGGGCTTCTTCTGGCATTTTGGCATCGGTAATTTTTTTCTTCAGCGCTTCAAATTCATCTGGGGCATCATCAAGTTCACCTAATTCTTTTTGAATGGCTTTCATTTGCTCATTCAAATAGTACTCTCGCTGACTCTTTTCCATTTGTTTTTTAACGCGAGTACGAATTTTTCTTTCTACTTGCAGCAAATCAATTTCGCTTTCCATCAGCGCCATTAAATACTCTAAGCGTTCGGTGATACCAAGCATCTCAAGCACTTTTTGTTTCTCTGACAACTTAAGAGGCATATGCGCCGCCATCGTATCAGCTAAGCGTGCTGCATCTTCAATACCACTTAATGAAGTTAATACTTCTGGTGGAATTTTTTTATTCAGTTTGACGTATCCTTCAAACTGAGAAATAGCCGAACGGATTAACACTTCTTGTTCTGATTCAGCTAATTCTGTATCTGCTGAGCTGAGCACATCTGCGATAAAAAAGTCTTCGGTACTGACAAAAGTATCAATCTTGCCACGCTGATTACCTTCAACTAAAACCTTAACTGTACCGTCTGGTAACTTAAGCAACTGTAATATAGTGGCAATAGTACCAACAGTGAATATGTCATCTGCTTCAGGTTCATCAACACCCGCATCTTTTTGAGCGACCAAGAATATCTGTTTATCTTTATCCATCGCCGCTTCTAAACAACGAATAGATTTCTCACGCCCAACGAATAATGGGATAACCATATGTGGATAAACCACTACATCACGTAACGCCAAAACAGGCATTTCAATGCGATTTTCTCGCTTTTTAGTCATTCTTGGTCTCGTATCAGGTCATTTATTATTACATCTATCCGATGTATATGGGGCTAGGCAGGTAAAGTTCAAATAAAAATTTCAAACAAACCAGAATAAAGTGCAGTAAATAACTTGGTAAGTAAAAATTTATTACCATTAAAAAAGGCTCTTTCGAGCCTTTATTTTGTCATTATTCTGAAGCGACTTTTTTATCGGCACCACTGTCGTAAATCAAAATAGGTTTTGATTCACCACGAATGACGGTTTCATCAACTACCACCTTACTGACGTTGGTCATTGATGGCAGGTCATACATGGTATCCAACAATACAGCTTCGACTATTGAGCGTAAACCACGCGCTCCCGTTTTACGTTGCATGGCTTTTTTAGCTATGGCTTGGAGTGCATCTTCACGGAACTCAAGTTCAGTGTTTTCCATTCCAAACAACGCAGAGTATTGTTTAGTTAAGGAATTTTTAGGTTCACGTAAAATTTGCACCAATGCTTCTTCACTGAGTTCTTCAAGACAAGTCAGTACAGGTAATCGTCCAATAAATTCTGGAATAAGGCCATATTTAACTAAATCTTCGGGTTCAACCTTTTTGAGCCACTCACCTTCTTGGGATTTGTTGTTGGTATTTTTAATTTCTGAAGCAAAACCAATCCCAGTTCCAGTATGCGCGCGCTGCTCTATCACTTTATCCAAACCAGCAAAAGCACCACCACAAATAAATAATATCTTAGAGGTATCAACCTGCAAAAACTCTTGTTGCGGATGTTTTCTGCCACCTTGAGGGGGGACGGAAGCCACTGTGCCTTCAATCAGTTTCAGCAAAGCTTGCTGCACACCTTCACCCGATACATCTCTGGTAATAGAAGGGTTGTCTGATTTACGTGATATTTTGTCTATCTCATCGATATATACAATACCGCGCTGGGCTTTTTCAACATCATAGTCGCATTTTTGTAACAACTTCTGGATGATATTTTCAACATCTTCACCCACATAACCCGCTTCAGTTAATGTAGTTGCATCAGCCATAGTAAATGGCACGTCTAATAATCTTGCCAGTGTTTCCGCTAATAAGGTTTTACCACTACCGGTTGGCCCCATCAACAAGATATTACTCTTGCCTAATTCCACACCTTCGTGCACATCACCATTTCTTAAACGTTTGTAATGATTATAAACCGCGACTGAAAGCACTTTTTTTGCATGCTCTTGACCAATGACATAATCATCTAGGTGAGCATGGATTTCTTTAGGTGTCGGTAAGTCGTCTTGTTTCTTTTTGGGCGCAATTTCTTTTATTTCTTCGCGGATAATGTCATTACATAAATCGACACATTCATCACAAATAAAAACCGACGGGCCAGCAATTAGTTTTCTTACTTCATGTTGGCTTTTACCACAGAACGAACAATACAAAAGTTTGTTGTCGCCATCGCTGCTTTTTTTATCACTCATTTACAATCTTTTCCTATCTCAGACTGACTCTAGCAAAGAGAGCCTACAATCGAGTTGAATATAGTCTACTCTTGGGCTTATCACAGAGTCACTTTATCATTTGTCGCTTTTTGTGTCAGCTTGACTGGTATCGGGTCTGCTTGACAACACTTGGTCAATCAAGCCATATTCCATGGCATCTGTTGCACTTAAAAAATTATCTCTGTCGGTATCTTGCGCGACTTTTTCATAATCTTGCCCAGTATGCTGTGCTATCAAACGGTTCATCTTCTCTTTAGTAGACAGAATTTCTTTAGCATGTATTTCAAAGTCTGACGCTTGTCCTTGGAAACCACCTAAAGGTTGATGGATCATCACCCGTGAATTGGCTAAACAATAACGTTTGCCTTTCTCACCCGCAGATAACAAGAATGCTCCCATACTAGCGGCCTGACCAATGCATACAGTACTGACATTAGGTTTAATAAAGTTCATGGTATCGTAAATAGCCATACCTGCTGTCACTGATCCACCTGGTGAATTAATATACAAGAAAATATCTTTTTCTGGATTCTCGGCTTCTAAAAATAACATCTGGGCAACGATAAGATTAGCCATATGGTCTTCAACTTGACCGACTAGAAAAATAACATTTTCTTTCAATAAACGAGAGTAAATGTCGTAAGAACGTTCACCTTTAGCAGTTTGCTCAACCACCATAGGGACTAACGCGTTTGTAGGATCAAAAGGTGTATTCATCATAAATTCAATTTCTTCACAAATAAAAATGCTCGGTAGTTACCGAGCATTTAAGCAGTTGCAGACTAGATAAGTCAATTAACAATGGGCAAATTAAGCCTGTTTGTTCATGATCTCATCAAAAGATTTCTTTACTTCTTTAACTTTGGCTTGTTCAAGCAATAATTCAACCGCTTGTTCTTCCATAGCAACGTTATTCATTTGTTGCATTAATTCATCATTGGTTTTGTAGTATTCGATCACTTCTTGTGGATCTTCATAAGCAGAAGCGGCGGTTTGAATCAGCGCGTCCACCTTAGATGTGTCTACTTTTAGTTCGTTGGTTTTAATCACTTCACCTAGCAACAAACCAATACTGACGCGTTTACGGGCATTTTCTTCAAACAAATCACCTGGAAGCTCTGGCATGTTGTCAACGTTTCCGCCTTGTTGCTGGCTAAAACGTTGTTTAGCTTGCTCACGTAACGCATCAATTTCTTGATCAACTAAGGCTTTTGGCAAATCAATTTGATTTTTTTCAAGTAAACCTGCAATCACTTGCTCTTTTACCGACGCTTTCAATGTCTGATCTAGCTCACGTTGCATATTCTTGCGAACTTCAGCATGCAACGCTTCGATGTTGCCATCTTCAATACCGAACAGTTTAGCAAATTCTTCGTCAACTTTAGGTAAGTCTAATTGCTCAACTTTTTTGATATTAATAGTGAACTGAGCCACTTTACCCTTTAGCTTTTCAGCATGATAATCTTCAGGGAAGGTAACATCAGCAATGACTTCGTCGCCAGTTTTATTGCCGACTATTGGCTTTTCAAAACCAGGGATCATGCGATCTTTACCCATTTCAAGAGCGAAATCTTCAGCTTTTCCACCATCAAACTCTGCGCCATCGATAGTACCGATAAAGTCGATAGTGACTTTGTCGTCTTTCTTGGCTTTGCGTTTAACTTCTTTATAGTTGGCATGTTGCTTACGCAAGGTGTCAATCATGTTGCTTAAATCTTTATCACTGATTTCAACTACCGGTTTTTCAACTTTAATTTTAGCAACATCTTTCACTGCTACTTCTGGATACACTTCAAAAGCGGCAACATACTCTAAGTCTTTGCCATCTTCATCTGTTTTCATTTCAAAGCTAGGCATGCCTGCTGGAGTGATTTTTTCTTGAGTAATAGCTTGATAGAAGTTGCGTTGCATCACTTCACCAGCAATCTCCTGACGTACAGCTTGACCATAACGTTTTTTAATGACATTAACAGGAACTTTACCAGGGCGAAAACCATTAATTCTTTGGGTTTTAGCTAATTGCTGTAAGCGAGACTTGACTGCAGAATCAATTGACTCAGCAGGCACGGTAATAGTAAGACGGCGTTCTAAACCTTTGGTCGCCTCAACGGAAACTTGCATTCTGATACCTCAATTATGCGCATACTTGCGCTTATATATGATGACTAATGAGCTTTTATCGGCGCAAAATAATTATGATTACGGATACACTAATTGCGTCCGAATACCTTGACTCAAGAAAAACTACTTCCTGGACAAGATAGCCCGATAAAAAGACGCAGTAGTATAGCGATAGCGATAACGCAAGTCGAGGGTAAAATGCCCTGCTTTGGAATTGTATTCAGGGCGGGATCACACTTAAAGTTATAAAAAGCAGAATATCGATCACATAATGATATAAATTCCAGGTAACTTTATACAGAATGACAGATCAGATCGCCTAATTTCACTTACCTGTAGCCCGTTTTATGGCATTTTTAGAATTATGTGAAAACATCGAGGATAACCGTACCGATATCAACAAGCATTATGATTTGCTGGATATCATTTTTCTTACCATGTCTGCCGTTTTATCCGGAGCCAAAGGTTGGAAGGCCATACATGTCTTTGGCGTTGCTCAACTTGAGTGGCTCAGGGAGTACCGTGAATTTGCCAATGGTATTCCCACTCGTCACTCAATTGGCCGCATCATCCGGGGCATAAAAGCGGAAAGTTTGCTTGAGTGTTTTG
>Ga0316204_10005964_pt1 | contig 19397 bp, 15 predicted proteins | sample 6monrhotite_MG_2_FD_205661 | JGI IMG/M metagenome (GOLD analysis project Ga0316204, IMG submission 205661) | Microbial mat bacterial communities from mineral coupon in-situ incubated in ocean water Damariscotta River, Maine, United States -... | ecosystem: Environmental > Aquatic > Marine >...
TCGATGAAATGGTGCGTGGACACATGCTCGCAGACGTGGTCGCGGTTATCGGCACCCAGGATATTGTATTTGGGGAGATAGATCGTTAATGAACCAGAATGCTAAAGAATCTTTGCTAGACCTTTTAAGTTCAGAGGCGCGAGCTGAAATTGATCATTGGGTTGCTAAGTACCCTGAAGATCAAAAACAGTCTGCTGTTATGGCTGCGCTTAGAATTGTGCAAGATAATAATCAAGGTCATTTAACTAATGAACTTATGGATGCCGTTGCTGTTTATCTCGACATGCCAAATATTGCAGTTTATGAAGTGGCTACATTTTATTCTATGTACGAGCACGCGCCTGTTGGTCGTCATAAAATATGTGTTTGTAATAGCGTGTCTTGCATGCTTAATGGTTCGGGTGGAATGATTGATTATCTGCAGGAAAAACTTGGTGTAAAACTTAATGAAGTGACAACAGATGGAAAGTTTTCGATAAAAGAAGTTGAATGTTTGGGCGCTTGTGTTGGCGCGCCAGCAGTAATGATTGGTAAAGACTATTACGAAAATCTTACCAAAGAAAAAATTGATCAAATACTGGAAGAACTGGATTAATTATGGCTAACGAAGTTTGTTTCAGAAATGAACACCTGGATAAGCCTTGGCAGCTTGATGCTTATCGGCTGAGTGGTGGATATGAAGTACTGAAAAAAATTCTTTCAGAAAAAATTCCAGCTGAAGATATAATTGAAGAATTAAAGCTGTCTTGTTTACGTGGCCGTGGCGGCGCGGGATTTCCAACTGGTTTAAAGTGGAGTTTCATGCCAAGAACGGCTCCTGGACAAAAGTACATAGTTTGTAATTCTGACGAAGGCGAGCCTGGTACCTGTAAAGATAGAGATATACTCAGAAATAATCCACATCAATTAATAGAAGGTATGATCATTGCCGGTTATTGCATTGGTGCAAGTGTTGGTTATAACTACATTCGTGGTGAATTTTGGGAGCCATTTGAACGAGTAGAAGCGGCGCTTGAAGAAGCGCGCAAAGAAGGGTTGCTCGGTGAGAATATTTTTGGCAGTGATTTTAGTTTTGATATGTTTAATCACCTTGGCGCTGGTGCGTATATTTGTGGTGAAGAAACTGCATTATTAGAATCGATAGAAGGTAAAAAAGGCCAGCCTCGATTTAAACCACCTTTTCCTGCCGGTTATGGTTTGTATGGCAAGCCAACAACAATTAATAATACTGAATCATTAGCTTCTGTACCTGAAATTTTAAGAAATGGTGGTAAATGGTTTTTAGAGTTGGGCATACCTAATAATGGGGGTTCAAAATTATTTTGCGTCTCAGGACATGTAAATAACCCAGGTAACTTTGAAATACCCATGGGTACTCCATTTTCTGAATTATTAGAAATGGCAGGCGGTGTGCGTAATGGCAATAAACTTAAAGCCGTTATTCCTGGCGGATCTTCCGTGCCAGTTGTACCCGGTGATGTCATGATGGATGTCAATATGGATTATGACTCCATTACAGCTGCAGGTTCCATGTTAGGTTCTGGCGCGGTTATCGTAATGGATGAACACACCTGTATGGTAAATGTATTGTCGAACCTATCGCATTTTTACTATAACGAATCTTGTGGCCAATGCACGCCATGTCGTGAAGGGACAGGTTGGTTGTCTCGTGTTGTGCATCGTATTGAACATGGCCAAGGTCGACCAGAAGACCTCGATAATCTGGATCGTATAGCAGGACAAATAGGTGGGCACACCATTTGCGCATTAGGTGATGCGGCAGCGATGCCTGTACAAAGTTTTATAAAGAACTACCGTGATGAATTCGAGTACCACATCGAACATAAGAAATGCATGGTAGCCATGAAGAATGATTTTTCGTAGGGGTGCCGTTTAGGTTAAGTAAATGAGTGACGATCAGATCAATATTGAAATAAACGGCCTGGCTTTAACTGCAAACCAGGGCGATACGCTTATTGAGATAGCTGATAAAGCAGGGATACGAATTCCTCGTTTTTGTTATCACAATAAACTATCGGTCGCAGCGAATTGTCGCATGTGTCTGGTTGAAGTTGAAAAAGCACCTAAGCCTTTGCCTGCATGTGCCACACCAGTTATGGATGGCATGAAGGTATTTACCAAATCTCCAAAAGCCATTGCAGCCCAAAAAGCGACCATGGAGTTTTTATTAATTAATCATCCACTCGATTGTCCAATATGTGATCAGGGTGGTGAGTGTGAATTGCAAGATGTTGCTATGGGATACGGTGGAGATGTTTCTCAGTATTCCGAGGGCAAACGTGTCGTTTTAGATAAAGACCTGGGTTCGTTAATTTCAACAGATATGACGCGCTGCATTCATTGCACACGCTGCGTGCGTTTTGGGCAAGAACTTGCAGGTATGCGTGAGATGGGTGCTACCGGGCGTGGCGAACACACCAAGATAGGTACCTATATTGAACAAGCTGTTGATTCTGAAATGTCAGGTAATATTATTGATTTATGTCCTGTAGGCGCATTAACTGCTAAGCCTTCACGCTATTCAGCACGTGCCTGGGAATTAATACAAAAACCATCTATTGCTGCGCATGATTGTATGGGTTCAAATTTGTCTAATCATACCTTCAGGGGAGCGATAACAAGAGCCGTACCGCGTGACAATGAAAGTATAAACGAATGTTGGTTGTCCGACCGTGATCGTTTTAGTTATGAAGGTATTAACAGTCAATCGCGATTGACTGCGCCAATGATTAAAATAGATGGTAATTGGAAAGAAACTAATTGGGATACAGCGCTTGAATATACTGCTAAAGAGCTAACTGCTGCTGGGGCAGAATCAGGACTGTTAGTGTCTCCAAATTCAACCCTGGAAGAAATGAGTCTGGTGCGTCAAATTGCCTCTGGTTTGGGTTCCAATAACCTTGATCATCGTTTGCGACAAATTGACTTTAGGCAGCAAACAGTTGAATCCGTATTCCCGTCATTAGGACAGAGTATAGAAAATTTGGAAAAACAGGATGCAGTATTGTTAATTGGATCCAATGTTCGTAAAGAACAACCAATTGCAGCACACCGATTACGAAAAGCATCTATGAATGGCGCGAAAATCATGTTTATTAATACATGTGATTTTGATTTTCATTTTAATGTTGCTGAAAAAATTATTACATCACCCGATCAGTTGCTGCAAAACTTGGCGGGTATAACTAAAGCCGTAATGGAGTTAACTGGGACTTCAATTCCTACAGGGTTGCAGCATGTGCTGACAAATACCAGTGCTAGTGATACTCAGTTAGCAATAGCCGAACACTTAAAAGCTGAAGAAAACTCAAGCGTTATACTGGGCGTGCAAGCGCAATATATGCCATACCTTTCTGAAATACGTGCAATGGCAAGTGTTATTGCACAAGCCACAGGTTCCAGCTTTGGCTACTTAACTGATGGAGCGAATACAAGCGGCGCATGGCAAGCAGGCATATTACCGCAAGGCCTGAATACACAGGAAATGATCAAACAAGGGATGAAGGCTTTTGTTTTATTAAATGTAGAAGCTGAGTTTGATATTGCCGAGCCAGATATTGCTACTAAAGCAATGATGAATTCTGGTTTTGTTGTTTCTTTGACACCATTTGTTAGTGATACCATGAAGGAATACGCTAACGTCTTGTTGCCTATTAGTCCCGTTTCTGAAACATCGGGAACGTTTATAAATGTAGCCGGTGATGTACAAAGTTTTACAGGCGTGACACAACCACAAGGTGAAACGCGTCCTGCATGGAAAGTGTTACGTGTATTAGGCAATTTGCTTGATTTAAATGGTTTTGATTACGTTAGTTCCGATGAAGTACGTGATGAAGAATTATCAAGGATCGGTTCAGTTGAAATGAATAATTTTGTTGCAGTTGAAGACAAGGTTGTTATGCCTGAAGAAGCTAAAGGTCTTGTGAGGTTGGGTGGTGTTGCAACCTATCATGAAGATTCAATTGTTCGTAGAGCTGCGGCTTTACAAAAAACCAATGATGCAAATCAAACGGGTGCGCGTATTAACGTGATTCTCGCTGATAAATTAGGCTTAAGCGAAGTTGAGAGAGTATTGGTTAGGCAATCAGGAGATGATGTCAGTATGTCACTGACAATTGATGAATGTGTTCCTGATGGTTGCGTTTGGGTTCCGATGGCTACTCCGGAAAGCGCAAAACTGGGTTCAGTGTTTGCTGCTATAGAATTGGAGGCAGATTAATCATGATGGAACTCATTTTATATATGGTTATAATTTTGCTTAAAGTTATGGCGATTGTTGTGCCTTTGATGCTTGGCGTTGCTTACCTTACTTATGCAGAACGAAAATTAATTGGGTATATGCAAGTTCGTGTCGGACCAAACAGAGTCGGACCAAAGGGTTGGTTGCAGCCAATTGCAGATGCATTAAAGCTGCTCATGAAAGAAATTGTTATACCAACTAAAGCCAATAAATTTTTGTTTATTATTGCACCAATGTTATCCATTGGTCCTTCGCTGGCCGCATGGGCGGTGGTTCCATTTAGCGAAGAATTGGTTTTATCTAATATCGATGCAAGTCTTTTGTATGTTTTAGCAATGACTTCGCTCGGGGTTTATGGTGTTATTGTTGCTGGTTGGGCATCGAATTCAAAATACGCGTTTCTTGGTGCAATGCGATCAGCTGCACAAATTGTTGCATATGAAATTGCTATGGGCTTTGCGTTAGTTGGTGTGCTAATGGCCGCTTCGAGTATTAACCTGCATGAAATTGTTATGCAGCAATCAGGTGGTTTATGGCACTGGTATTGGATGCCATTATTTCCATTGTTCCTGGTTTATTTTATATCGGGTGTAGCCGAAACAAATCGTGCTCCTTTCGACGTCGCTGAAGGCGAATCTGAGATTGTTGCCGGTTTCCATGTTGAATATTCAGGTATGACGTTTGCGGTGTTTTTCCTTGCTGAATATGCAAACATCATTCTTATTTCTGTACTAACTGCCTTGATGTTTATGGGTGGCTGGCTGTCACCGTTTCAGGGTATTCCAGTAATTGGTGATACGTTCCTGGGTGAGTCGAGCATAGTTTGGTTCCTCGCAAAATCTGCATTTTTTGCGTTTGTTTTTCTCTGGTTTAGAGCAACCTTTCCGCGCTATCGATATGATCAAATCATGCGTTTGGGCTGGAAAGTTTTTATCCCAATAACAATTATTTGGATATTGGTACTAGGCGTGGTAATTGCTGCCAAGGTTTCATACGTCACATTGGGTGTTTGGACTATAGGAATAGCAGCTGCTTATATGTTGTTTAACAAGATAACAACAAAGGCAGGAGCATAATTATGATCAAGACATTAAGAAATGCATTTCATAGTCTTTTCCTTTTGGAACTAATAAAAGGTCTGAGGCTGACAGGCCGGTACATGTTCGCCAAGAAGATTACAGTTCAGTACCCGGAACAAAAAACACCGATGTCACCTCGTTTTCGTGGCATTCATGCTTTGCGTCGTTATCCAAACGGTGAAGAGCGGTGTATAGCTTGTAAGTTATGTGAAGCGGTCTGTCCTGCATTGGCAATTACAATTGATTCTGAAGAACGTGAAGATGGTAGCCGACGTACAACGCGATATGATATCGATCTCTTTAAGTGCATATTTTGTGGCTTTTGTGAAGAAGCATGTCCAGTAGATTCAATTGTAGAAACCAGACATTTCGAATACCACTTCGAAGAGCGTGGTGAGCAAATTATGACTAAAGATAAATTATTGGCATTGGGTGATCGTTTTGAATCACAAATTGCAGAAGACAGGGCAGCTGATGCTGCTTATCGTTAAGTAGAGACAGGCGATAGAGATTATGACATTTGAAAAAATCATGTTTTATCTTTTTGCAGGTATTTTAATACTGGCTGCAATTAGAGTGATTACAGCCCGTAACCCGGTTCATTCAGCGTTATTCCTTGTGCTGGCCTTTTTCTCCAGCGCATCCTTATGGATATTGTTGGAAGCTGAATTTCTAGCAATAACACTGGTACTGGTTTATGTAGGTGCTGTTATGGTTTTGTTCCTTTTTGTCGTCATGATGCTGAATGTTAATGTTGATACCATGCGCGAAGGTTTTATTAAGTATCTACCTATAGGCGTGGCGGTTGCGGTGATTAGCGCTATAGAAATGGGGATAGTGATAACGGCTAATTTCGGTTCTGATAAGGCACCTGCATTAGTAAGACATGGGGTGGACTATAAAAACACAGAAGCAATAGGCAGAGTGTTGTACACAGAATATTTGTTTGCATTCGAAGTAGCCGCAGTTCTGTTGTTAGTTGCGATTGTAGCAGCCATTGCTTTAACCATGCGTAAACGACCTAATACAAAATTCCAGAATCCTTCGGAGCAGGTATTAGTGAAGAAGGCAGATCGCCTGCGCGTGGTAAAAATGAAATCAGAGGAGAAGCAATCATGATTACTTTATCTGATTATTTACTGGTTTCCGCAATTCTATTTTGTTTGTCATTAGCCGGGATTTTTCTGAATCGTAAGAATGTAATTATCTTATTAATGTCGATTGAATTAATGCTGTTATCAGTGAATATTAATTTCGTTGCTTTCTCAGCTTTTTTACAAGACATATCAGGCCAGGTATTTGTATTTTTTATATTAACAGTTGCGGCAGCAGAAGCAGCTATAGGTCTAGCCATCCTGGTTGTACTGTATCGTAGTAAACAATCCATTAACGTTGACGACATGGATTCAATGAAAGGTTAGTAACGTGACTGATAACATGCAAAATATTTATTTAATGATACCACTAGCACCTTTGTTTGGTGCAATTGTAGCTGGGTTATTCGGTCGTAAAATCGGTAGAACTGCTTCGCATGTAGTCGCAATAGCGGGTGTTGCAATTGCTTTTGTATTATCACTGGTTGTTTTCAATCATATCGTTATTAATGAAGCGCCAGCCTACAATGGAACAGTTTATACCTGGATGGTTAGCAACGGCATAAATTTTGAAGTTGGTTTCCTGGTTGATAAATTAACAGCAATGATGTTGATTGTTGTAACCTTTGTATCATTAATGGTACATGTGTATACGATTGGTTATATGCATGATGATCCAGGTTATCAGCGATTCTTTAGTTACATAGCCTTGTTTACGTTTTCAATGTTAATGCTGGTTATGTCAAATAACTTCATGCAATTATTTTTTGGTTGGGAAGCGGTAGGCCTAGTTTCTTATTTGTTGATTGGTTTTTGGTACACGAAACCGACTGCAATCTACGCTAACTTGAAAGCCTTTTTAGTAAACCGTGTGGGTGACTTTGGCTTTCTCCTTGGTATAGCCGCAGTTTTAATGTATTCCGGCAGTCTAGATTATGCAGAGGTGTTTAAGCAAGCACCTAATATGAATAAACAAACAATAGAAATTTTTGCAGGCCACGAATGGTCAGTGATGACAGTTACCTGTATTTTATTGTTTATCGGCGCTATGGGTAAATCAGCACAGGTTCCATTACATGTTTGGTTACCTGATTCAATGGAAGGTCCAACACCTATTTCTGCATTGATTCATGCGGCGACCATGGTTACGGCTGGTATTTATATGGTTGCACGTATGTCACCATTGTTTGAACTATCTGAAACAGCGCTTACATTTGTGTTGGTGATTGGTGCGACGACAGCATTGTTTATGGGCTTCCTGGGTTTAATTCAGCATGATATTAAACGCGTGGTTGCATACTCAACATTATCTCAACTGGGTTACATGACAGTTGCGTTGGGTGTATCTGCCTATGCAACTGGTGTATTCCACTTAATGACGCATGCGTTCTTTAAAGCATTATTATTCCTTGCTGCGGGCTCGGTTATTATCGCCATGCATCATGAGCAGGATATGCGTAAGATGGGTGGATTAAGAAAATACATGCCTATTACCTGGATTACGTCATTGATAGGTTCTTTGGCACTAATCGGTACGCCTGGTTTCGCAGGCTTCTATTCAAAAGACGCCATTATCAGTGCCGTAAGAGATTCTTCATTGCCTGGTTCTGGTTATGCATACGTTGCCGTGTTGGCAGGTGTTTTCATAACCGCTTTATATAGTTTCCGTATGTACTTCCTGGTATTTCATGGAAAAGAAAGAATGGATGATCACACGCGTGAACATTTACATGAATGTTCGCGTGTCGTTACGTGGCCGTTAATAGCACTGGCCATTCCTTCAGTTGTTATTGGAGCCGTCTATGTGGATCAAATGGCATTTGGTGGGTTCTTTGGTAGTGCAATTTATGTTGCCGATGCCCATAAAGTTTCAGCTGAGGTGGCGGGATATTTCAGTAGTTGGTCAGGTTTGATTGTTCATTCATTCGCTGACTTCCCAGTGTACTTTGCAGCAGCGGGTGTCTTTACTGCCTGGTTCCTGTATATGAAGCGCCCAGATATTCCTGATATGATCCAGCAAAAATTCTCATTCATTTATAAAGTGCTTGATAATAAATATTATGCGGACAGATTTAATGAAATAGTTTTTGCAGGCGGCAGCAGAATCTTAGGCAATACATTCTGGAAATTTGGTGATGCAAAATTAATTGATGGTTTAATTGTTAATGGTTCAGCCAAGTCTATTGGGTGGTTCTCTGGCATTATTCGCCATGTTCAAACAGGTTATTTATATCATTATGCATTTGCAATGATCATAGGGTTGTTGTTGTTGCTGACCTGGATTGTGTTTAGATAATAAAGCGGTAAAGGATATTCAATGTTATTTGGTTATAATATTATATTAAGCGTGCTGATCTGGTTGCCAATAATAGGCGGCCTTGTCGTATTAGCTGCTGGAGAGAAAAGGGCGCGAGTCATATCCCTCGTGGTGACCATTGCTACTTTTTTGTTGAGTATTCCGCTTTATACACAATTTGATATGACAACAGCAGCCATGCAATTTGGTGAGTTACATGCATGGATACCTGCTTTTAATATTAATTATCAATTAGGTGTCGACGGGATTTCAATGCCGTTGATTATTCTTACCAGTTTTACAACTGTGTTGGTTGTTTTGTCTGCCTGGGAAGTAATCAAGAAAAAGCCTGAGCAATACATGGCTGCATTTTTGATAATGGAAGGCATTATGATTGGTGTCTTCTCAGCGCTGGACTCAATACTGTTCTATGTTTTCTGGGAAGCCATGTTAATACCGATGTTTTTGATTATTGGTGTTTGGGGCGGCCCTAATCGCGTATACGCTACGATCAAGTTTTTCCTTTATACATTCTTAGGTTCAGTGCTTATGTTGGTTGCACTGATTTATATGGGTTTGAAAGAAGGAAGCTTTTCAATTCAAGGTTTTCATTCATTGCCACTTACAATGAATGAACAGATTTTCATTTTCATTGCATTTTTATTGGCTTTCGCAGTCAAGGTTCCAATGTGGCCAGTACACACATGGTTGCCTGATGCGCATGTTGAAGCACCTACTGGTGGTTCCGTCATATTAGCCGCAATCATGCTTAAGATTGGTGGTTATGGTTTCTTAAGGTTTAGTTTACCCATTACACCCGATGCAAGTAACGCACTAGATTGGTTGATTATATCGATGTCATTGATTGCCGTTGTTTATATTGGTTTTGTCGCGCTTGCACAGACAGACATGAAAAAATTGATCGCTTATTCATCAATTGCGCATATGGGTTTTGCCACATTAGGTTTCTTCCTGGTGTTTAGTATTATCGATAATACAGGTAGTGCAAAAGAGGCCGCTCTTGGTATGGAAGGCGGTATGGTACAAATGATTTCACATGGTTTTATATCTGCTGCCATGTTCCTTTGTGTAGGTGTTTTATATGACCGCATGCATAGCCGTGAGATAAGCGATTATGGCGGCGTGGCCAATACAATGCCAATGTTTGCAGCTTTTATGGTGTTCTTTTCAATGGCAAATGCTGGCTTACCAGGTACATCCGGATTTGTTGGTGAATTTATGGTTATCCTGAATAGTTTTAAAGCTAATTTCTGGATTGCATTTTTGGCTGCAACGACTCTGATATTAGGTGCAGCGTATACATTATGGATGGTTAAACGTGTTATTTTTGGCGAAGTTGCGAATGATAATGTGGCTCAACTGAAAGACATGAATGCCCGTGAATTTGTTATTCTCGGAGTATTAGCTGCAGCAGTATTATTTTTTGGTTTATACCCTGCACCGTTAACAGAAGTCATGCACGCATCTGTAGAGCACTTGTTACAGCATTTATCGCTATCAAAACTATAAAGGTAAGTCGCACGAGTATCGTGCACCGAGGTTGAATTGATTATGAATGATTTTGAATTACCTAATTTTGCATTAGCATTGCCAGAAATGTTTTTGCTTGGCATGACTTGTCTAGTATTGGTTATTGATCTCTTCTTAAATGAAAAGAACCGGATTGTTACTTACTTGCTCGCACAGCTTACATTACTTGGTGCTGTGGTTATTACTTACTATCAAGCCGGCTATGTTTCAGAAATAAGCTTTTCTGGTTCATTCATACGAGATGAGATGGGTGACATATTAAAAATCTTTATCTATGTTATCACTGCCGTTGTATTTTTATATTCACGAGATTATTTACAGCAACGTAATCAATTAAAAGGCGAATTTTTTGCGCTAGGATTGTTCGGCGTTTTGGGTATGATGATCATGGTGTCAGCGCATAGTTTCCTGACTATCTATCTTGGACTTGAGTTGCTTTCCTTATCTTTATATACCATGGTTGCATTAAATCGTGATTCGGAAGCATCTACCGAAGCTGCGATGAAGTATTTTGTATTAGGTGCTATTGCATCAGGTATGTTGCTTTATGGCATGTCGATGATTTATGGGGCCACAAGTAGCCTGGATATAGCTGAGATAGGCAAACATATTAGTGAAAATGGTATTTCACAAGACGGCCATATTGATATGGTACTTAGTTTTGGTCTGGTATTTATTGTTGTTGGTTTGGCATTTAAACTGGGAGCCGTTCCATTTCATATGTGGGTGCCGGATATTTATCATGGTGCGCAAACGCCTGTTACGCTTTATCTGGGTGCGGCGCCAAAATTGGCAGCATTTGCAATGATAATGCGAATACTTGTTGAAGGTATGCAGGCAATTCATGCTGACTGGCAGCTGATGCTAACAGCCATGGCTGTTCTATCACTTGCTGTGGGTAATATCATAGCGATAGCACAAACTAACATGAAGCGTATGTTAGCTTACTCAACGATTTCACATGTTGGGTTCTTGTTGCTGGGAATCATAGCTGCAAATAAAGACGGTTATTCAGCTTCCATGTTTTATGTACTGGTATATGCACTGACTTCTGTTGGTGCTTTCGGTATGATCATTTTGCTTAGTCGTTCAGGGTTTGAAGCTGATACGTTGGATGACTTCAAGGGCTTAAATGAAAGAAGCCGTTGGTATGCATTTATGATGTTACTCATTATGTTCTCAATGGCAGGAGTGCCCCCAACAGTTGGTTTCTTTGCAAAACTTTGGGTCATTAAAGCTGTTTTAGATGTAGATATGACATGGCTGGCGACCGCTGCCGTATTATTCTCGGTAGTAGGGGCTTATTATTACATTAGAGTAATTAAGTTAATGTATTTTGATAAGCCTATTGATAATGCAGAGATCTCCGCTAGTATGGACATGCGTTTTGTTATCTCAACAAACGGCCTTCTAATGTTAGTGCTGGGTATATTCCCAGGAGCATTAATGGCTATTTGCCAATCTGTAATAAGTTAATAAATTTAATGTTTTTGCTGTCTTGAATCAAATATTGATATTACTATTGGCGCTGATAGCGGCTAATCTCACATGGTTTAGCGAACGATTCCTTTTCCTGTTTGAAGTAAAAGGTAAAAAACCATTTAAGATACGATTGCTTGAAATAATTGTTATGTATTTAGTCATGGGTGCACTAGCAATGGGTTTTGAGTACAAAACAGCGGGGCAACTACATCAACAGAGTTGGGAGTTTTTTGTTATCACGTTTTGCCTTTTTGTTGTATTTTCTCTCCCCGGTTTCCTTTATGAATTTCTATTTAAAAATATCCAGTTAAAGCATAAAAAATAAAGTGTTTCCCTATTGTGTTGCAGTGTTTTAATGCTGCAAAATGCAACGCCTCATGTTAAACTAAATACTATGCAGCTAAGACAAAAATTGTTTTTAGTGTTAGGACTGATGGCAATGATTCCATTGCTATTTCTATTGTTCGGTGTGGTGGGTCATGTAGAAAGAGAGCTAGAATCCAGCACCAGCCGTGAAATTCATAAAACGCTAGATAACCTGTCACAAGAAATTTCAACGTTAATGGATAACCAGAAGTCGCTTGTAAGAGGTTTGGCTAAGGTTCCAGTAGTTAAAGAGTTTGCTCAAGCCGTAGTTGATAAGAGCGAAGAGTCACCCTATGAGGAGCGGGCGATTGATTTGATGGCGTTCTTTCTGAACTATCAATCAACTGTTCCAAGTATACAGGCTATTCGGTTCACTGATTTAAGTGGCAAAACGCTAGTAAAGATCAAAGAAGGCCGTTTAATACCTAATAAAAATTTATTCCCAGATGGTCGGCGTTATGTAGAAGATATTGCCTACAAACCATTCTTTAAATGGGCGATCAAAACCGATGAGGAAATATCAATTTCTAACTTCGAGCGTGGTAAGGTCTCCGGTGAAGTGGATTTTTGTCCTTCAATGGTGAGATATACAGTACCAATACGGGATGAACTTGAGTCACCATTCGGTCTGCTGATCGTGAACATGTGGGGTAGACGTGTCGATGATGCAGTTCATGCAGCACTAGGTGGCTATCCCGGTAAAGCTTATATTGTTGAAGTTAATAGTGATAAAGAACGAGATGGAATTTATCTTTACCATGAGGATACTGATAAACGTTTTGCTAACCAGGTAGGGACAAATTTCCGTTTTACTAATGAAGTAACAGACGACGATTGGAGGCAGATAAAAGCAGCAACTAAACCAGGAATGGTTTCTCCAAATCAAGATAAGTTATTTTATTATTCCAAGTTTTCACCTTATACGGATCGTGAAACAAAATGGTTGCTTGTAATTGAAATGGACAGGGAAACGATACTCGAACCTATATCAGGTTTGCGAAACTGGATAGTCTATTTAATGCTTATTGTTGTAGTAGTAAGCTTGTTTATAGCTAGATGGGTGGCGACACGATTAGCGGAACCTGTGCATGATCTTGCACAAATTATTACACGTTATGCAGATGGCGATCGTAATGCGCATTACAGTCATGACCATAAAGATGAAATAGGTATGGCAGGTAAGGCCTTCAATTACCTGACTCATCGGCTTGAAAAAGTACAGAAGCAACGAATAAAAGCTGAAATTTCAGCAAGACAGGCTGAACGTTTAGCGGCAGTAGGTCAAATGGCTGCTGGTATAGGACATGAAATTAATAATCCTTTGATGAATATTATGTCATTAGCTTCATTAGTCGACCAAAGTATCCCTGAAGACCAGACACAAATAAAAGACGATCTGAAAGCACTACAGAATGAAGGAAAGCGATGCGCTGGTATTGTTCAGGGAGTGCTTAACTTTGCACGTGAAAACAAACCTAAATATGAAGAATTCGATTTTTCAAAATTAATGCAAGATACCGCAGATATTTTCGAACATCGTGCGCGTACATCAAACGTTGAAATAAAGCTGGATCTGGAGTCGCCATTAATCATGCAAGGTGATGCGGGTCAGTTACAACAAGTGTTAGTCAATGTTGTTGTGAATGCGCTTCATGCATCGACGCCCGGTTCTTATATTACATTAAGAGCCAGAGATGTTGACGGAAAGATAATGGCCGAAATATTGGATAATGGAAATGGCATTACTGATGAAAATATTGCGCGTGCTTTCAGTCCATTTTTTACGACTAAACCTGAAGGAGCCGGAACAGGGCTGGGACTATCGGTTAGTTATGGCATTATAAGAAAACACGGTGGCAGTATTGTATTAGAGAATAGATTAGACGGCGGTGTCAGGGTTGAAATTATATTGCCTATTGTTAGCAGCAAGAAAGACACATTAAATGATCAGGAAACAGAGGTAGATAATGCGGACTGAAGACTTAAAAATATTATTTGTTGATGACGATTCAGTGACATGTTCTGTTATGCATCGAAATTGTGATCGGGTAGGGTATAGCTGTCAGGTATTTCAATCTGCAAAGTTATGTCTTGAAGAGTTCGAAAAAAATGGCGCTGGTTTAATTGTTACTGATCTTCGAATGCCTGAAATGAGTGGGTTTGAGTTATTAACACACGTGCGTAGTATTGATAAAGATGTACCTGTGCTTGTTATGACTGGTTATTCATCTGTAGAAAATGCAGTAGAAGCAATGAAATTAGGCGCTACTGATTTCATAAAAAAACCGTTCGACTTTGAAGAGTTAAAATTAATTATTGATCGCAGTTTAAGTACATTCAAACTTAAAGAAGAAAACCAGTTACTGAAAAAACGTTTGCAAAGTAGTCGTAATCGTTTTGGTATGATTGGCGATACACCAGCGATGAAAAGCCTTTTTACGAAAGTAGAAAAAGTAGCAACCGTTAGTTGTAATGTCATCATTACTGGCGACTCTGGTACAGGTAAGGAACTGGTAGCCCGTGCACTTCATGATTATAGCCCACGTAAGGATGCTCCTTTTGTCGTTATTGATTGTGGTGCATTGACCGAAACATTACTTGAAAGTGAATTATTTGGTCATGAAAAAGGTGCATTCACTGGTGCTACCCAAAGAAAACGGGGCTTAATGGAACAAGCCAGTGGCGGTACATTATTTCTTGATGAAATTTGTAATATCACTGACTCAATGCAAATGAAATTAATGCGTGCTATCGAGAGTCAGGCAATTACACGCGTGGGTAGCACAACGCCTGTTCCAATAGATCTGAGAATTATCGCTGCCAGTAATCGTGACCTTGAGGCCATGGTAGAAAAGGGTGAATTCAGACATGATTTCTATCATCGATTGAACGTTGTGAACATACATGTGCCTTCGTTAAGCGAACGTAGAGAAGATATTCCATCGTTAGTTGAGCATTTTGTTTCAGAGTATGCCGAGCGTTACCAGCGACAGGTAAAGGGTTTTGACACTGTTTCAATGCAAAACTTATTTGCAGCAGAGTGGTCGGGGAACATACGCGAATTAAGAAATGTTGTAGAACGTTGCGTTATTTTATCTGAAACGCCTATTTTAAATTGGCCTGAAACGGTCATTTTACATGAAGGTTCTGCAGTGACTACCGGGGTGAAATTTTCAGATGAGGAGTTTCCATCCCTGGAAAAACTGGAAAAAGAATACATAGAGCATGTCCTTGAATACGCTGACGGCAAAAAGACTAAAGCGGCAAATATCCTTGGTATTGATAAAACGACGCTGTGGCGAAAGTTAAGACGCTTCAGCGAAACAAAATAATGTTGTATTTTGCGTTGTTTTTGAGGCAACATAATGCAATATGCATCGAAATTTAATCGTATTTAATCAATGGTTAATATTATTAAATTCAATAAGTTATTGATCTGTATGTGTTATAAAAATACTTTTACATATGGAACGATGTTTGCTATTTATATACGTGTTATTTATAAAAATTAAATCCTGTTAGGAGGAGTCATATATGAAAAAATTAACAGCAATTGCAGCTGCAGCTGTAATTAGTACTGCACTCGTTGGTTGTGGTGGTCAAGAACTGAAACCTGCAAAAAACGGTTATAACCAACAAAAAGTTGTTTATCATGTAAACAATGTAAACACTGCTTTTGGTGCATTACGTAATGTTAAAAATCATCTAAATGCTTTAGGTGACAAAAATAGTGAAATTATCGTTGTAACACATTCTAGTGGTGCATTTGCGATGGTTGATGGTACTAAAGACAAGAAAGGTAAATCTTTCGATGCTGTTATCCAAAAGCTGGCTAACCGTGGTGTTAAGTTCACAATCTGTGCAAACACTATTCGTGGTAAGAAAATCAACAAAAACAAGATCAACCTGAATGCTAAGGTTATTCCATCAGGTGTTGCTGAAGTTGCTCATTTACAGCAAATGGGTTACTTATACGTTAAGCCTTAATTTTAAGTCTTAAGGTAACAGCGTTAAAAAAGCAGGCGTCTTAGGGCGCCTGCTTTTTTTATGTGTTTTCCTTCCTTAAACTCTTGATAAACCTGTCTGTCACATGTAAGATTCGATTCACGTTGATGCGGGGTGGAGCAGTCTGGCAGCTCGTCGGGCTCATAACCCGAAGGTCACAGGTTCGAATCCTGTCCCCGCTACCAACAAGATCTACTTTTTACTGAGGTCCTTGCCAGAGGGTCATTTATGTCAGTAGAAAGCTATCTATAAAATGGCCTCATTGTGGGGCCATTTTTATTTTTACGTCAAAGAAGTTTTCTGAGAATCTCTTAATTTGATTAAATTGAAATAAATTACTAACGTTTTCTCGGGTATTTGTTGAGTTTTCGCTGTAAAGTTCGCCGATGCATTCCTAAAGCTCTGGCTGAGGCTGAAACATTACCGTCATGTTCGTTTAATACTTTTTGTATATGCTCCCATTCCATGCGCTCCACTGATAAGGGCTGTGTTGCCGGTGCAATTTCTGCATCTCCTTCTTCTTGAGTAAAAGCCGCGATAATCTGATCAGGTTCAGCCGGTTTTGTCAGGTAATGAGTGGCTCCAAGCTTGATTGCTTCCACAGCAGTACTGATGCTGGCATAACCCGTAAGCAGGACAATTTTTATATCCTTGAGTTCTTCGATGAGTTGTTTGACCAACTGCAGGCCCGATTCCTGTCCCAGACGTAAATCGATCAACGCATGATCTGGCTGCTCAGATATCGCTATATTCATGGCATTGTTGATATTATGTGCCTTGAATACAATGAAACTTCTTTTTGCCATCGCGCGCGACAAAGCATCACAAAACACTTCATCATCATCTACTATTAATATTTTTTTTATATCGCTCAACATGGTGGTTATAGGTTCTTTGATATGGGTAATATGATATTTGTCAATATGCCGCCACTATCACGATTATGCATGGAAACCTGGCCATCAAATCTTTTTACAACCGCATGGGCGAGAAACAAACCAAGTCCCATACCGGTCTGTTTATTTGAGTAAGGTTTTTTGCCTAAAGAATCTATTGCTTCACCGCCAAGACCCGGGCCTTCATCATAGGTAGCTAAAGATATGTTGTCACTGTCCCAGTTTAAAGTAACGGTTAATTTCTCGGGTGAAACATCGGCTGCATTATCAAGAACATTATTAATGGCATGACGCAATGAGTCATCGGCCAGGATTGATGGGGCAGGGGTGCTATTTTCTATATTGAACTCTAGTTTTGCATCGGGCCTTCTTTCTCTCCAGTTTGTAATCAGTAAATTGAGAAACTGGTCAACAGGCTGAATGCGTCCACCTTCAACATTTAATTCACCTGCGTAAGATGACAAACTCGATAAGGCTTGTTTGCAACGTTCAACTTGTTGTTTGATAACACTGATATGTTCACGTGTTTGAGTGGAATCGGTTTCCTCAAATATTTCCTGAGCTATTAATGCGACACTTCCTAGTGGAGTATTAATTTCATGGGCGGTGCTGGCCGCTAGCGTACCCAGAGCGATCAATTGTTTGTCACGTATTGCTTGTTCATGTGCTAAATGCAACTGTGTTTGTTGTTCATCTAACTGACGCCCTAGTCGCGTAACAAAAAAAGCCACTATTAATGTACCGAAAACAAAGCCTATCCACATGCCTAGTACATGCAGATCGAATGAACCATCGTCTCCATGCATCATATCCATGCTATGTGATGGCGTATAAATAAATACCAACAAGCTATAACAAGAAATAGCAATAGACGCCAGAACCCATGTAAATACGCCTGGCAACACAGTTGCAGAAATGATGATGGGTATCAGAAATATCAATCCAAAAGGATTTGCAGCGCCACCGGTTAAGTACAATAGGAGAGCAAAGAAAATTGTGTCAATACATAGTTGTGCGAAAAACTCTAGATCACCAGTATATTGTTTTCCGTGTTTTATTCGAAGCCAGACAATCGCATTAAAAAACAATAGGGCGACAATAAGAATGACAAGTATGGTCAGTGGCAGGGTAATTGTCAGAATTTGATGTACGAAAACAATCACAGCAATAATGCCGACAATAGTAATAGTCCGTAATAAAAATAACTGCTTTAACTGAATAAGTCCGAGTTTTTTGCTTTGAGTAGTAACGGCCATACTCCTACTTTTTTACTAATTGCCTATTCTATCATTTTTAGGCAGATGCAGGCTGCGACAAATTGTCGCGTGACATCATGTCGCATGTTTTATTTAAAAACAAGCTGATAGCATTCTCAGTCATCTGCAACAATCAAAAAAAGAGCATCGTATGAGGTCATTATTCAGCATTATCCTAATATTTGTTTCTATCCAAACCCAGGCTTATGTTGGCCTATGTTGTGGTAAATGCGGTGGCAATATGCCTATGAATATACCCGGTGGTGGTGTACCTGAAACACATGAGTTCCGGTTAAAAATAAACCCCGTGTATATGCATATGGATGGTTTAGTAGATGGAACTGATTCTGTCAGTGCAGTTTCTTTGCTAGGAATGCCTGTTATGGCTGGCATGCCAACCGGAAAGTATATGGCGGTTCCTGAGAACATGAGTATGAGCATGTTTAATATGATGGCTGGTTATAGTTTTACCGATGATTTTTTTGCCGGAATTATGTTCATGCATACTGATAATACAATGGGCATGAAATTTAATAGCATGATGTCGACTATGACCGGGCAGAGTGGTTTTACGATGAAGTCATCTGGTATCTCAGATACCATGATAATGACTAAATATCGGATGTTTACTGATGACCCATTAATTCCAAAAGAGCAGGTTTCATTGCTCATGGGGCTTAGCCTACCAACTGGGTCTATTGATGAAAGAGTGAGTAATCATCCTGTTGCGATGCGAAGAGATGGCTTATTACCTTACGGAATGCAACTCGGCTCTGGTACTTATGACCCGACTATTGGCGTGTTATATCAGGCTTCCAAATCGCCATACTGGTGGGGTACAAATCTTTCTTATACTGCAAGGTTGCATGACAATAAAAGAGATTATCGTCTTGGTGATGAAATCAAACTTGATTTATACAGCATGTACCAGCTCAGGCATGATTTCCTTTTACAGTTACAGCTTAATGCTTTGGATAGAGGGGAGATTCGTGGTGAAGCCGATGAGTCTGTCAGTGGGGCTTCAGCGCGAGTCACAAAGAATGACCCAAGCTCACCATTTATGACGCCAACATGGGATCCTGATTACTATGGAAAACAACAAGTCAGTGCG
>Ga0316204_10005965_pt1 | contig 19391 bp, 16 predicted proteins | sample 6monrhotite_MG_2_FD_205661 | JGI IMG/M metagenome (GOLD analysis project Ga0316204, IMG submission 205661) | Microbial mat bacterial communities from mineral coupon in-situ incubated in ocean water Damariscotta River, Maine, United States -... | ecosystem: Environmental > Aquatic > Marine >...
CCGAGAGTCACTGCACAGGGGAGTGAAAGGCGACGACGACGAGGAACGAGGAGGAGAACTTGCCTGAGAGGGGAAGCGCAGGTTCCCCTTTAGAGACAACGCTGGTTGGTAGCCGCGAATCCGTCAAAGTGGCCAGAAGCTCGCAGTAACCGTCACGATCCATGCGGCAGCCGCGCTCCCAGTGACCGTCACGATCCATGCGGCAGCCCAAACCCACCCGAGCCCAGCCCAACCCGTGCCCCCACAAGCCCGCAGACCTCAGTGGTTCCGTAGCCCCGAGCGTTCGGTCCAAAGGACCTGGGCCCGGTGGGCATGGGCCCGGTGGGATTGGGCCCGGTTGGGGAGCTGTGGGGAACGGGTTGGGGCTGCCGCATGGATCGTGGAGCTCAGCGTGAGCGCGGCTGCCGCATGGATCGTGGCGGTTAGTGCGGGTCTTTGGCCACTTTGACGGATTTGGCGCTGCCAACCAGCGTTGTTTCTAAAGGGGAACCTGCGCTTCCCCTCTCGGGCAAGTTCTCCTCGTACCTCGTCGTCGCCCTTCACTCCCCTGTGCAGTGACTCTCGGGTCGTCTGGCAAGCCCACCTGGGTTTGCATCCATTGCGAAACCTGGCCGGTTTTACTGGATTTGTCCGGAACAACAACACCTGGGCTCCGTCGAAAACCGTCCACGTGTTCGCAAGGTCTTGCCTCCTGATGTCGCCTTGCGGCGAGGCATCTGACGTCGCAACACCCTCTACCGTGAGCCGCTGGGACGTGGCGTTCCTCAACGGTACCTCTTCGCAGTTGGCGCGCGCCGTGCGGCGCGTGCTGGAGAAAGGTGAGGACTTAGCGAGAGGGGGGACGTCGCGTTCCGCAACGGGGCCTCTTCGTAGTTGGCGCGCGCCATGCGGCGCGTTCTGGCGGAAGGTGCCGGCTCAGAGAGGCCACGTCATGATCCGCAGCGGTGCGGATTCGAGGTTGGCGCGCCCTTAGGGGGCGGGCGGGGGCGCTGCGGCTCATGCGCCTGGTGGCGCGGTTCAGTCGCCTGGGAAGAGAGGAGCAGGTGCGGTCTCAGGAGGGCGACAGGATGTCTCAAACGCTGGAGATGGACCCGATGCGACAACCACCAGGGCTCCGAGTCCAGTGCCTGTTGCGAGGTTGATACGGCGGAGGCGATCCCACCTGGATAGATTCGCTTCCTTCTCAGGAGTTGGACCCATGGCCAGTGACACCCTCTCTCAGCTGTCCCCTCCGGACGTCTTCGCCGATCGCCACCTCGGGCCGCGCGCCAGCGATCACGCCGCGATGCTGGAGGCCGTCGGTGCGGCGTCTCTCGACGCTCTGATCGATGAGGCCGTTCCCGCCGCCATCCGCTCTCTGCGGCCGCTGGATCTCCCCGCCCCCCTCACCGAGTCAGCGCTCCTCGCCGAGCTGGGCGAGCTCGCGGACAGCAACCGGGTGATGCGCTCCTACCTGGGCCTCGGCTACCACGACTGCGTCACCCCGCCGGTGATCCTCCGCAACATCATCGAGAACCCCGGCTGGTACACCGCCTACACCCCGTACCAGGCCGAGATCGCCCAGGGCCGGCTGGAGGCGCTGCTCAACTTCCAGACCCTCACCATGGATCTGACCGGCCTGTCCGTCGCCACCAGCTCCCTGCTGGACGAGGGCACCGCCGCCGCCGAGGCCATGACCATGTGCCGCCGGGTGCTGCGCAAGAAGGCCGACGGCAAGGTCTTCTTCGTCTCCGATCGCTGCCACCCCCAGACCATCGCCGTCATCCAGACCCGCGCCGCCCCGCTGGACATCGAGGTCGTCGTCGGCGACCACGCGACCTGGGACTTCTCCACCGGCACCTACGCCGTGCTGGTCCAGTACCCGGACACCAGCGGGCTGGCGCTGGACTACAAGGACTTCGCCGCCGCCGCCAAGGCCAGCGGCGCCATGGTGGTCGTCGCCAGCGATCTGCTGGCCCTGACCCTCCTGGAGGCCCCCGGCGCCTGGGGCGCCGACGTGGTCATCGGCAACAGCCAGCGCTTCGGCGTGCCGCTGGGCTACGGCGGCCCCCACGCCGCCTTCATGGCCGCCACCGAGGCCTTCAAGCGCCAGCTCCCCGGGCGCATCGTCGGCGTCTCCCGCGACGCCGAGGGCCGCCCCGCCATGCGCCTGGCGCTCTCGACCCGCGAGCAGCACATCCGCCGGGAGAAGGCGACCTCCAACATCTGCACCGCCCAGGTGCTGCTGGCCGTCACCGCCTCCATGTACGCCTGCTACCACGGCCCCGACGGCCTCGCGCGCATCGCCCGGCGCGTGCACGCCCAGGCCGCCGTGCTGGCCGAGGCGCTCCGCGGCCTCGGCCACACCGTCGCCGACGGGCTGTTCTTCGACACCCTCCGCGTGACCCCCGAGGGCGGCGCCGCCGCGGTGCACGACCGGGCGCTGGAGGCCGGCATCAACCTGCGGCGCTTCGACAACGGCGACGTGGGCGTGGCGCTGGATGAGACGGTGGAGCTCGATGACCTCGACGACCTCTACCGGGCCTTCGGCGGGGGCGCCTCAGCTGGCGGTGAGCTGGACGTCTCGGCGGTGGCCGCGAAGGTCGACGCCGACATCCCCGCGGCCCACGCCCGCGTCACCGACTTCATGACCCACCCCGTCTTCAGCAGCTACCGGGCCGAGGCGGAGATGGTGCGGTACATCCACCGCCTCCAGGCGAAGGATCTCTCCCTCACCACCTCCATGATCGCGCTGGGGAGCTGCACCATGAAGCTCAACGCCACCGCGGAGATGATCCCGGTGACCTGGAAGGGCTTCGGCGGGCTGCATCCCTTCGCCCCGGTCGAGCAGGCCCCGGGCTACACCGCCATGTTCGAGCGCCTGGAGGCCTGGCTCTGCGAGATCACCGGCTTCGCCGCGACCTCGCTGCAGCCCAACGCCGGCTCACAGGGTGAGTACGCGGGGCTCCTGGTCATCCGCGCCCTGCACCACTCCCGGGGCGAGACCCACCGGAACATCTGCCTCATCCCCAAGTCCGCCCACGGCACCAACCCCGCCAGCGCGGTGATGGCCGGCATGAAGGTGGTCGTCGTCGCCTGTGATGACAGCGGCAACATCGACGTGGCTGACCTCAAGGCCAAGGCCGAGAAGCACGCGGCGAACCTCGCGGCGCTGATGGTGACCTACCCGTCGACCCACGGCGTCTTCGAGGAGTCCATCCGGGAGATCTGCAACGTCGTGCACGCGCACGGCGGCCGGGTCTACCTGGACGGCGCCAACATGAACGCCATGGTGGGCATCTGCCGCCCCGGCGAGTTCGGCGCGGACGTCTGCCACCTGAACCTGCACAAGACCTTCTGCATCCCCCACGGCGGCGGCGGCCCCGGCATGGGCCCCATCTGCATGACCGACGAGCTGGCGCCCTTCCGGCCCGGACACCCGCTGGTGAAGACCGGCGGTGAGCAGGCCATCGGGCCGGTCTCGGCCGCGCCCTGGGGCAGCCCCAGCATCCTCCCCATCTCCTACGCCTACATCGCCATGATGGGCGGCGAGGGCCTGACGGACGCGACGAAGGTGGCCATCCTGAACGCCAACTACGTGGCCAGCCGCCTCGCGGAGCACTACCCGGTGCTCTACACCGGCGCCAACGGCCGGGTCGCCCACGAGTGCATCCTCGACACCCGCCCGCTGAAGGCCGACGGGATCGAGGTCGCCGACATCGCCAAGCGGCTGATGGACTACGGCTTCCACGCCCCGACCATGTCCTTCCCGGTCCCCGGCACGCTGATGGTCGAGCCGACCGAGAGCGAGTCCAAGGAGGAGCTGGATCGCTTCTGCGAGGCCATGATCCTCATCCGCGCGGAGATCCGCGCGGTGGCGGACGGCAGCGCGGACAAGGTGATGAACGTGCTCACCGGCGCGCCGCACACCGCGGACATCATCGGCGGAGACGGCTGGGACAGGCCCTACTCGCGCAAGCAGGCCGGCTGGCCCGCGCCCTGGACCGTCGAGCACAAGTACTGGCCGCCGGTCAGCCGCATCGACGACGCCTACGGCGACCGGCACCTCGTCTGCTCCTGCCCCCCGCTGGAGGCCTACGAAGAGTCCGAGTAGCGCGTCAGGCCGTGGGCAGGCGCCCGCGGCCCAGCGCGGTGAGCTGGTCGTGGACCCACTCCCGGATGGCGTAGACGCCCATGGGCGTGGGCATCAGCTGGGGGAGGGGATCCACCGCCGCGCCCACCACCACCGACGGGTCCACCGCCAGCTTGCTGGCCACGTCCGCCACCATGCGCTCCCGATCGTCGGGGCGCAGGGTGTCGAGCTTGTTGACGACCACCAGGGCGGGCTTGCCCCGGGCCTTCACCCGCTCCCACTCGCCCTGCTCCCTGGCGCGCACGCCGCCCTGGGCGTTCACAAGGAAGAGGAAGAGGTCCACCTGCCCCAGCACCGAGCGGGTCTCATCGGTCAGCGACGCCTCCACGTCGCCGAGGCCGGGGGTGTTCACCACCTCCAGCCCCTCGCCGCCGGCCACCGGGTACACGGCGACGGAGCGGGTCGCCCCGGCGACAGGGCTCACGTTGCCCGTGTCCACCCCGAAGAGGGTCCGGATGGCGGCGTCCTTGCCCGAGGAGGGGGTGCCCACGACGCCGACGGTGACCCGGTGGGCCACCAGGTCGCGCAGCCGCGCCACCTCCACCACCGCGGGCAGCAGCACGTCGTCGCGCTTGCGGCCGAGCCAGAACAGGAAGCCGATGCCGGCCGCCGGGCCGAAGAGCGGCATCAGCAGGCGGAGGGCGAACATGGCCGCCGTGAGGCCCGCCCGCACCAGCGGGGGGCGGGGCTTGTCCAGCGCCGTGTTGGCGACGGCCTGCTTCGCCAGCGTGCGCTCCGCCTCGGCGACCTCGGGGGCGCGCACCCCCCGGCGCTTCGCCAGATCCAGCAGCACCGCCTCGTAGACCGGGGCCGGCCCCCGGCGCTTGACGAGGTTGACGATGTCGTTGGAGCCGGCGCGGCGCAGCGCCGTCTCGATCGAGGACGCGAGCTTGTCCCGCCCCATGGTCAGCACCGGCTTGATGGCGACCGCCGCCGCCAGCGCCTGCAGCTCGTGCCGGTGGCAGCGCCGCAGCACCTCCGCCAGGGGCAGGGCGTCCGCCTCCGCGCTCACTTAGGGTGCCTCTTCGGTCTTGGCGTCCTTGTAGGCGAAGGCCGCCTCGTTGAAGACCTCGCGGATCTCGTCGCCGGTCATGGTCTCGCCCTTCGCCGCCTGGCCCATGTAGCGCACCGCCGCCTGCCCCACGCCGTAGGTGGCGGCGGCCGAGATGGTGGCGCCGAGCGCGCTGGCGGCCAGCTCACCGAGCTGCCCGCCGGGGATCCAGCCGGCGGCCTTCAGCACGCCGAGCGCCCAGCGCACGAAGCCCTTGCTGGCGCCGGCCAGCGCCTCGCCCATGATGAACAGGGCCACGTCCCGATCGACGCGCACCTCATGCACGGCGGCGATGTCGCTGATGAGCTTCACCTGCACCGCGGACACCGCCGCGATGTCCGCGCCAGGCACCGGCACGGCCCCCGCCAGGGCCGCCGCCCGGGCCGCCGCCCGGATGAGCGGCTCGCTGGCCGCCGCCCGGTCCCGGAGCTGCTTGGCGAAGAGCAGGCCCTTGCCCTCCTTCTTGAGGGTGCGGGAGAGCCAGTCGATGACCTCCTGCACGCCGATGGGATCCCCGAGGCCGGGCAGGGGATCGAAGGCGCAGGCGATCGCTGTGTTGGCGCTCACGCCGAGCTGGGTGATCGTCGTGTGGAACAGCACCTCGCGCTGGTGCTCCCGGATGAGGTCGATCTTGTTCACGCAGACCAGCACCGGCCGCTGCAGGGCCAGGATGGACTGCAGCGCCGCCCGGTCGTCCGCGGTGGCCCCGCCGTCGGCGTTCACCATGTAGATCGCGACGTCCAGGCGCTCCACCAGAGCGCGGCTCGTGGACTCGACCTCCGGGCGCAGATCGCCGAAGCCCGGGGCGTTGATGACCATCACCCGCCCGTCCGCGTCCAGGCGGATGGCGCGCAGGCGATCGGTGCTGCCGGGGATGGGATCCACCTGTCCGAAGTCCACCCCGAAGAGCGCGCGAATGGCGGCGTCCTTGCCGGCGCTGGCGGCGCCCACGAAGGCGATCACCAGCTCGTTCTGCAGGGCCTCGGCGATCTCCGCCCCGGCGACCTCCCAGCGGGCGGCGATGTCCTTGGCGCTGACCACGGGGGGCTCGCCGCCGGGGGCGGGGTTCAGGGTCGGCCTGGGGGCGGTGATCAGCTCGGCGTCTGTGCTGCCGTCTGTGCTGCCATCAGTGCTGCCGTCTGTGGTGTCGCTCGACATGTCGGTGGCGGTCCTGCTTCGGGGGGGGGCTTATCGTAGCGCTGCGGCGTCGAGGAACCCACCCACCTCAGCCCGCCAGGTGTCTGGCTGGACCTCGGCGAGCTGCTCGTGACCGAGCCCATCGACCACCACGAGCCGCCCCCGGTCTCCGAGCGCGTCCGCGATGGCCCGCGCGTCCTCTACGTGGACCCGGGGGTCTTGATTGCCCTGGATGACGAGGGTGGGGGCGGGAACCCCGGCGGCGTAGCGGGCCGGATCGTGGCGCAGGCCGTTGAAGCGGCCGCGGACACCACCCCAGAAGACCAGGAGCTCCGCGCCGGGTGAGCCGGGCAGGCCCATGGTGTGGAAGCGCCTGCGGGCGGTGACCACCATGCGATCGAAGCAGGCCTCGATCACCACGGCCCGCGCGGGCACGCCCAGCACGCCCGCGGCGCGCAGGGAGCTGGCCGCGCCCATGGAGAAGCCGTAGAGCACCGGATCGGGCTCGTTCAGGCTCTGGGCCGCCCACGCGGCGACCGCGGCGATGTCCTCGGCCTCCCGGTAGCCGAGCGTGGTCGTGCTGCCGCCGGAGCCGCCGGAGCCGCGCTGATCCATCATCACCACGGACCAGCCCCGCCCGTGCAGCGCCGCGGCGGTCTCCAGGAGCTGATCCCGGGCCGCCGCGTAGCCGTGGGCCAGCAGCACGAGCCCCTTGTGATCGGCGACGGGGAGGTGCCAGAGGGTGAGGTGGGGATCGCCGGGGAGGGTGTGCTCGACCGCCTCCAGGCCGAAGTCCGCCGGTGAGCGGGAGGGCATGGGGCGGGGCACCCGCACCCCGGTGAGCAGCACCTTCAGCTTCTGGACGCCGCCCAGCGCCTCGGGGGGCGGGGTGCGCTCCCCCTGATCCACGAAGGTGGTCATGGCGCCGGCGTGGAGGAAGCCCAGCAGGTTCGCCGCGCCGAAGGCGGCGACGCCGGCGGTGAGGAGCCAGCCCGCGCGGCTCAAGGGACGTCGACGGGCTGAGAGAGCGCCGCCGTCCGGCCGGCCTCGATGGACTCGCGGAGGGCGCGGGCCTCGTCGTAGTGATCGTGCCAGGGCATGACCCGCGAGCACTCCCGGGCCACGTCGACCCAGAGGGGGTGGGACCAGCCCTCAGCGCCCTCTCCGGCGCGGGCCGCGGCGGCGAGCGCGTCGGCCCTCTCCCAGGCGGCCGGGTCGCCGCAGCCGGCGAGGCTCAGCAGGGCCAGGATTGGGAGGAGGGCGCGCATGTCAGAGTCTGTAACGCCCCATCCCTGCCCGGTGGTCGTTATGATTAGGGGCCTCGGAGGTGTCCATGGGCTCCAGAATGTCGATCGGTGGGCTTGTCTGCGGGCTCGCCCTCGTCGCGACGCCGACCGCGCAGGCGGGTGAGTACGACGCGATCTTCACGGACGCGGCCGATGAGTTCGGCGTGCCGGCGCCGCTCTTGAAGGCCATGGCCTGGGAGGCCAGCCGGGGCGACCCCACGGTCACCACGGCCTGGGGCGGCTACGGCATGTTCGACTTCCGGGAGCCCGGCGAGGAGGGGCCGGACATCGAGCGCATCGCGACGCTCCTGGATGTCTCCCCCGACGATCTCATCGACGACCCGGACCTGCAGATCCACGGCGCCGCGGCGCTGCTGGCCCACTACGCCGGGAGCTGGAGCGACGACGGCGAGCTGCCGGACGTCGACGCGCTGGAGGACTGGTCGACGGCTGTGTCGGTCTTCTGGGGCCGGGAGGCGCCCGCGCTGCAGAACCTCTACGTCGGCTACATCTACGAGATGATCGACGGGGGCTTCGGCAACGACCGGATGCTCCAGGTGCCCGTGCCCGTGCACTACAGCATCATCCCGCCGCCGCTGGCGTCGGGGGAGTACGCCGGAACCTACACCTTCATCTCGGCGCACTCCAGCAACTACACCGCCAGCTCGCGCAGCGGCGGTGACATCAACTACGTGATCATCCACACGATACAGGGCAGCTACTCGAGCGCCATCAGCTGGTTCCAGAACTCCAGCGCCGATGTCTCCGCCCACTACTGCATCCGCTCCTCCGACGGTCAGATCACCCAGATGCTGTCCGAGTCCGACATCGGCTGGCACGCCGGCAACTGGACCTACAACGAAGAGTCCATCGGCATCGAGCACGAGGGCTTCGTCGAGGAGCCTGAGAAGTACTACACGACCTCGATGTACACGGAGAGCGCGCTGCTCACCGCGGACATCGTCAGCCGCACCAGCGTGAGCGCGGACCGCTCCCACATCATCGGGCACAACGAGGTGCCCGGCGCCACCCACACCGACCCGGGCTCGGGCTGGGACTGGGACTACTACATGGGGCTCGTTGGCGGCTCCGGCGAGAGCGGCGGCGCCCGCCTGCTCGGGGTGGTCGCGGACGGGGACATCTACGACGAGGACGCCAGGCTCGTCGGCGCCACGGTCACGGTCGACGGCGAGAGCACCACCTCCGACGGCGACGGGATGTGGATCTTCAGCGGCATCAGCGCCGGCACCTACACCATCACCGCCTCCTACCCGGGCTTCGCGGACGGCTCCTGCACCACGACAGTGTCCGGCTCCGCGGACCACTGGTGCTCCATCGCGCTGGAGCCCGGCGGCGACACGGAGCCGGGTGACAGCGGCACGGACGGCGGCGGCGAGGACACGGACACCGGCGGGGTGGTCGACACCGGTACGCCCGGCACGGACACGGGCGGCGGCCCGGGCGGCGACGGCGGCGGCGGTCCGTCCGGACCGGGCGACGGCGGCCCCGGAGGCGACACGCTGGGCGCGCAGTTCGGCGAGCGCATGCCCATCACCGAGACCCGCAGCGGCTGCGCCTCCACGAATGGATCGGGCGCGGGCTTCGCGTTCGGGCTGCTCGGGCTGCTCGGGCTCGCGGCCCGCCGTCGGCGCGGATAGAGCAGACCCCCATGATGTTCCTGACCCTCGCCCTCCTGGGCTGCAAGCACCAGGCGCCCCCGGCGCCGCCGGCCTCGACCTCCCCCCGGGGCTCCCACGTCGTGCTGCAGACCGGCCTCGCCGCCGCTCCGCCGCCGCCCACCCGCGGCGCGAGCGCCGAGCGCTCCGCCATGCTCCGCGTGCTCAAGGAGTCGGAGTCCGCCTGCCGGGTCTGCTACGAGCGCGCCGTGGCCAGGGATCCATACGCCTACGGCGACATCAAGGTGGTCATCACCCTCGCCGCCGACGGCGGGGTGGAGGAGGCGGCCTACCGCTACTCCACGCTGGGTGACGCGCAGATGGAGGCGTGCGTGATGGAGCGGGTGGCCCTGCTCCAGTTCCCCCGGCCCAGCAAGCCGGGGCTGACGCTGGCCTACCCCTTCATCTTCACCTCGGACCTGACCCCCCGCGAGGTCACCCGGGCCCTGCTGGTGCAGCACGGGCTGGAGATCGCGGCGGGGGACGAGCCCCTGAGCTTCGAGGAAGACGACGAACCCATCCCGGCGCAAGGCGAGGATGGGTGGTGGGAGACCTGGTAGCGTCGCGCTGATGACTCAGCGCGATCGTCAGACGATCGCGCCGATGTAGCTCTCGAGGTTCTTGCGTCGCGTCGCGTGGCGCAGCTTGCGGAGCGCCTTGATCTCGATCTGGCGGATGCGCTCGCGGGTCAGGTTGAACTGGGAGCCGATCTCCTCCAGCGAGTAGTGGGTGGGCTCGCCGATGCCGTAGCGCATGCGGAGCACCTTCTCCTCGCGGGGGGTCAGGCTGGAGAGCACCGACTCGACCTCCTCCTTCAGGCAGGCGTCGTCCAGCTCTGCGTCGGGGGAGTCGATGTTCTGGTTCTCGATGAAGTCGCCCACGGTGCTGTCGGAGTCGTCCGACACGGGGGCGTCGAGGCTCATGGGCTCGCGGGTCAGGCGCATCAGGGCCTGGAGCTTGTCGGGGTCCAGCTCCAGCCGGGCGGCGACCTCGGCGATGGTCGGCTCGCGGCCCATCTCCTGGAACATGGCCTTCTGGGTCTGGTGGGCCTTGTTGATGACCTCGAGCTTGTAGATCGGGATCCGGATGGTGCGGATCTGGGACTCAATGGCGCGGATGATGGACTGGCGAATCCACCAGGAGGCGTAGGTGGAGAACTTGAAGCCGCGGTCCGGGTCGAACTTCTCGACGGCCTTCATCAGGCCGATGTTGCCCTCCTGAATGAGGTCGGAGAGGGGCAGGCCGCGGTAGGTGTACTGCTTGGCGATGGAGACGACGAGGCGGAGGTTGGCGTTGATGAGCGCCACCTTGGCCAGCTCGCAGTCGCGGCCGTTGGCCTTGACCTTGCGGGCGACCTCGATCTCGTCCTCGCGAGAGAGGAGAGGGATACTCCCCATCTTTTTCAGATACTTGTTGAGGAGGGCGTTCCCCGCTTCGCGTTCCGTCTTCGTGGTTCGCTTCGCAGTCGCTGTTGCCATGGAATCCTCCGGTTGTGATCGCTCCTTGGTAGAGCCTTCACGTTCGGAGAATTCAGCAAGGTTCGTGCCAGCCATCCGCCACCTCGGGCATCTTGGGTCGAGGGTAGTACGTTCACATCACAAGACACGTGTCATTGCCTGTCACTTCCTGTCGAAGAACGTGCTGTCACGGAGTTGGATGCCATACGTCCCAGAGGGATTCGTTACCCCCGCTGCTACGGATGTAGGACGCGAATTCTTGACGCTGTTCAAGATTCTTGTACGTCAAAAACCACGCTACAGGACAAGTAGAGTGGCAGCGATTAGAGCGCTGTTGACATTCAACGTGAGGAGTTTTCGGTGATTGACTTCCTGGCCAGCGGCGGCCCGGTGATGATCCCCATCGGTCTCGCTTCCGTGATCGGGCTGGGGGCCTTCATCGAGCGCTTGTGGGCGCTGCGCCGCTCCCACGTCGTCCCTCATGGCGTGCGCGTGGAGCTGGTGGAGTTGGCCCGACAGGGGCGCTGGGCGGACGGGCTCACCCTCTGCCGAAAGTCCGACACCCCGCTCTCACGGGTGCTGGAGGTCGTGCTCTCGCACCGCGAGAAGTCCCGGCCCGTCATCAAGGAGCTGAGCGAAGAGGTCGGCCGCCGCGAAGGCGCCGAGCTCGAGCGCTACTCGGGCATCGTGGGCGTGGTCGCCGCGGTCAGCCCGCTGCTGGGCCTGCTCGGCACGGTCTGGGGCATGATCCTGACCTTCGACGTCATCCAGTCCGTCGGCGTCGGCGTCGTCTCCAGCCTCGCCGGGGGCATCTCCGCCGCGCTGGTCACCACCTTCGCGGGGCTGAGCGTCGGCATCCCCACCCTCATCGCCCACCGCTACCTGCTGGCCAAGGTCGATGACCTGGTGCTGGACCTGGAGGAGGCGACCCTGGAGCTGCTCGACCTCGTCGTCGACGCCCACGACTCCGCCGGCGCCGCCGAGGCCGCTGAGGCCAGCAAGTGAACTTCGCGACCCGGCCCGGCGGCGGGCGGCGCGAGCCCTTGCGGGTGGACGTCACCCCGCTGATCGACATCATCTTTCAGCTCGTGCTGTTCTTCATGGTGTCCACCACCTTCATCAGCACCCCGGGCATCCAGGTCGATCTCCCGCGATCCAGCGCCCAGACCGTCATCCGTGAGAACACCGACATCAACGTCTGGGTGACCACCGGCGGCGAGATCTACGTCGACTCGGACGCCGTGACGCTCGCTGAGCTGAACGGTCGCCTGACAGCCGCCGCCGCGGAGGATCCCTCGACGATGGTCATCATCAAGGCCGACGCGGACGTCGATCACGGCCGGGTGGTGACCGTCATGGACCTCGCCCGCGCCCGCGGGCTGACCCGCCTCGCGATCGCCACCGACCCCGGAGAGGGGGCTGGTTCTGGCAGCGGCACCGACGGCGGCGGGGATGACGATAAGAAGGACGATTAGGGCGTTGGTATATTTCTCCGCACCAACTCCCTGGATCGACCGATCTTTTCAGAGATCCCCACCGGTTGCGGGTTGACAGGCTTACCCTTGACGTGACAAGAGAGACCCTGCAAAACATCCTCAACGTAGCCCCCAAGAGCAGCCTCCACAGAACATGTCCAGCTTCGTCCGCCGCCTCGTCTTCAACGTCCTCCCGCTGGGGGTCATGACGATCGTGGTGTGTCTGGCCATCTTCGGGGATCACGGGCTCATCCGCAGGCACCACCTGAAGGTGCAGCAGGTCGAGGTGATCACCGAGGTCGCCAAGCTGGAGCGGGAGAACGCGGAGCTGCGGCGCAAGCTGCGGATCCTGGACAGCCACACCATCGGCCACCACCGGCTGGCGGCGGAAGAGATGATGATGGCCCGCGAGGGGAGTACCATCTACCGGTTCTCAACCCCGGACTGAGCATGCTCTTTAAAGACGCGACCCTGGTGGACTTCGACCCGCCGGCGGTGGCGCGTGGTGAACTACGTGTCGCCGACGGCCTCATCGTGGAGCGCGGCGTCGATCTGACCCCCGCGGAGGGTGAGGCCACGGTGGCCCTGGGCGGCGACGCGCTGATCCCGGGGCTGGTCAATGCCCACAGCCACCTCTACTCGGCGCTGGCCCGCGGGCTGCCCGCGCCGCCGGTCGATGACTTCCAGCAGGCGCTCGATCGGATCTGGTGGCCGCTCGATCGCTCGCTGGGGCTGGGCGATGTGCGCCTGTCCGCGGCGGTGGGGTTGATGGAGGCCGCGCGCTGCGGGACCACCACGCTCATCGATCACCACGCCTCGCCCCCCGCGGTGACCGGCAGCCTCGCGGAGATCGTCGGGGCCTTCGATGCGGTGGGGCTGCGCGGGGTCGTCTGCTACGAGGTGACGGACCGAAACGGGGAGTCGGAGCGGCTCGAGGGCATCGCTGAGAACGCCGAGGCGGTGAAGACCTGGCTGCCGGATGATCGGGGGCGGCTGCGCGCGCTCATCGGCCTGCACGCCCCCTTCACCCTCTCCGACGCCGCGCTGGGACAGCTGGCCTCGCTGCCCGGTCCCATCCACGTTCACATCGCCGAGGGCGAGCAGGACGGCGTCGACGCGGCGGAGCGCGGGCTGTCGGGCCCGCTCGAGCGGCTTGAGCGGGCGCGGCTGCTGCGACCGGACAGCCTGCTGGTCCACGGGGTCGGCCTCACGGACGCGGAGATCGTGCGCGCGCGGGCGGCGGGCTGCTGGTTCGTGCACAACCCGACCTCCAACCGCAACAACCGGGTGGGCTACGCGCGGCCCGGGCGCTTCGGCGATCGCGTGGCGCTCGGCACCGACGGCATCGGCTCCGACATGCTGGGCGCCTTCAAGGAGGCCTTCTACACCGCACGCGAGCACCGCCACGAGGTCGATCTGCTGGCGCTGCTGACCGGCGGCCACAAGGTCGCCAGCGCGCTGCTCGGGGTGCCGCTCGGCAAGCTGGCGCCAGGCTACGGCGCCGATCTGGTGCGCCTGGACTACCGCCCCCCCACGCCCCTGACGGGGGACACGCTGGTGGGCCATCTGCTCTTCGGTGTCCACGCCGCGCACGTCCGCGATGTGTGGGTGGAGGGCCGCCCCGTCGTGCTCGGGCGCCGGGTGATGGGGGTGGATGAGCGGCGGCTGGCCGCCGACGCCGCGACCGCCGCGCGCGGTCTCTGGGACCGGTACAGCGACCAACTCCGCGGGCTGGAGTAGACTCTCCGGGTTTGAGTCCCCGGAGCAGAAGCTGATGTCCCGAGTCGTTCGCGCCGCCGTCATTCAGTCCAAGAATGTCCTCGACCCCGCCGTCGAGCTCGATCCCCTGAAGCACCGCGCGGCCAACCTGGCCCGCGCGCTGGAGCAGCTCGAAGAGGCCGCCAAGGCGGGCGCGCAGATCGCCTGTCTTCAGGAGGTCTTCACCGGGCCCTACTTCTGCGCCGAGCAGGAGGACCGCTGGTTCGCGCTGGCCGAGCCGGTGCCGGATGGACCCACCCTGGACGTCATCGCGGGCACCGCCCGGCGGCACAACATGGTGATCATCGCGCCGGTGTTCGAGCGCGTGCGGGCGGGGGTCTTCTACAACACCGCCGCGGTCTTCGATGCGGACGGCGCCTACCTCGGCAAGTACCGCAAGCACCACATCCCCCACTGTAAGCCCGGCTTCTGGGAGAAGTACTACTTCAAGCCCGGCACGGGCGGCTACCCGGTCTTCGACACCGCGGTGGGCAAGGTCGGGGTCTACATCTGCTACGACCGGCACTTCCCCGAGGGCGCCCGGGCGCTGGGGCTGAACGGCGCGGAGATCGTCTTCAACCCCTCGGCGACCACCATGGGGCACTCCAACTACCTCTGGAAGCTGGAGCAGCCCGCCCACGCCGTCGCCAACGGCTACTTCATCGCCGCCAACAACCGGGTCGGCGTCGAGCACCCCTGGGACATCGGCCGGTTCTACGGCACCAGCTACCTCTGCGATCCGCGGGGCCGCATCCTGGCCGAGGGCCCCGACGACTCGGACGCGGTGGTGATCGCGGACCTGGATCTGTCGCTGATCGATGAGGTCCGGTCCCAGTGGGCCTTCTACCGTGACCGTCGCCCCGAGAGCTACGGCATCATCGCCGATAAGGGGGAGTGATGGCGCTCTCGCTGATGGGGGGGCTCGTCGCCGACGGCGCCGGCGGAGAGCCCGTCTCCGGAGATGTCCACACGGACGGCGCGCAGATCGTGTCGGGTCGGGTGCACGGCGCGGAGGCGCTGGACTGCGCGGGCCTCGTGGTGGCGCCGGGCTTCATCGACACCCACACCCACTCGGATCTCGCGGTGTTCGACGATCCGAACCTGAGCTTCAAGACGCTCCAGGGCGTGTGCTGTGATGTGCTGGGCCAGGACGGGGTCTCCGTCGCGCCGCTCCGGGAAGAGGACGTGGACGACGTGCGGCGGCAGCTCGCCGGGCTGGACGGGGATCCCCCGGACCTGGACTGGAGCTGGCGCACGGTGGGCGACTACCTCGGGCGGCTGGAGCAGGAGGGGCCTGCCATCGATCTCGCCTACCTCGTGCCCCACGGTCAGGTGCGCCGGGCGGTGCTGGGCATGGCGGACCGGCGGCCGAGTGAGCTGGAGCTGGACCGGATGTGCAAGGTGCTGGACGCCGGGCTGGCGGACGGGGCGGTGGGCTTCTCCACCGGGCTCATCTACCCGCCCTGCTGCTACGCCGACACCGCGGAGCTGATCGCCCTCTGTCGTGTCGTCGCCGCCAGGAACGGGGTGTTCGTGGTGCACATCCGCTCGGAGTCCGACTACTCGATCGAGAGCGTGCAGGAGGTCGTCCGGGTGGCCCGGGAGAGCGGCTGCCGCCTCTGTATCTCCCACATCAAGCTCGCCGGTGAGCGCAACTGGGGCAAGCTCGATCAGCTCATCGACGCGGTGCGCGGCGCGCGGGCCGAGGGCATCCCGGTCACCGCGGATCAGTACCCCTACACCGCGGGCTCCACCATGATGGGAGCCATCCTCCCGCCGTGGGCTCACGCGGGCAGCGCGGTGCTGGACCGCCTGCGGAGCCCTGAGGCCCGGGCGAAGATGCGGGCCGAGATGTTGGGCGCGCCGCCGCAGCGGTGGGACAACTTCTGGAGCTGGGGCGGCCCCGAGGCCATCCGGATCGCCGACGTGCCCCGGGCGGACTCGCCCAACCGGCGACACCTGGGCAAGAGCCTCGCCGCCGCCGCCGCGGGGGTGGACCCGCTGGACTTCGCGATGGATCTGCTGCTGGCGGAGGAGATGGGGGTGGCCATGATCGCCTTCTCCCAGTCCGAGGACGTCATCCGCGGCCTCTACCAGGAGCCCTGGGTGGGCGTCTGCACGGACGGCCTGGTGGGCGGGCGGCCGCACCCCCGGACCACCAACGCCTTCGCCAAGGCGCTGCGCTGGCTGGTGCGGGATGAGGCGCTGGTGGGGCTGGGGGAGGCGGTGCGCAAGATGACCAGCCTCCCCGCCGAGAGCTTCCGCCTGGACGGTCTGGGGCGCATCGCGCCGGGCTACCGGGCCAACCTCGTGGCCTTCGACGCCGGGGGCATCACCGATCGCGGCGACTACGACGATCCGCTCAAGCACCCCGAGGGCATCATCCATCTGGTGGTCAATGGGCAGGTCGTCGTGCGCGATGGGGCCCCGACCGGGACGCGATCTGGCCGCGTGATCATGGCGCGCTGAGAGAAAACCACAGCGCTCCAGTCACTTTTTCTTAGTGATTTCATGCCGGTGACATCTCGTGACCAGAATTTGTACCTCTGGGGAGGAACAGCCTGAGCGCCGGGTGGGTTTCATTGACGTACGAAGGCAGTGAGGCTCGCCTCCCGACGGAAATCGAAGCCTTCGTTGCTCTTTCCAGAGACTCCCAGGCAGCTGGTGAATCCGGTAGATAGAGTCGGCCCCTGAACGGGTGTGGGCTGACCGCCGGTGGGTGGTGGTGCACGAACCGGCCGCCTGGGAGCTCTCTCCTTTACATGCCAATCGCCCGCCGACCTGTCCCCAAAGGGACAGGTCGGCGGGCGACTGTCGTTGTGGGCTGTCGTTGTGGGTATAGTGGTCTTGGAATGGGGGGATCGGATGCGTCGCTTTATCGTCATCACGCTGCTGATGTCAGGGTGTCTGGCCACCGAACACAAGGGCGGGGACGGGGAGTCATCCACCGTGGATTACGCACTTGAGGCGCCGAGCAGCGGGAGCTTCGAGTCGGACACCGACGCCGATACAGACGCCGACACAGACGCCGACACAGACGCCGACACAGACGCCGACACCGACATGGACACCGGGGACACCGCGCTGGAGGACTGCGACGACGCCACTGAGGTGACGCTGTACCTCTCGCCGGACGACTCCAACTCCATGGCCTCCCCGGTGCTGATCCGGGACATGGCGAAGCGGCACGGGTACACCGGCTACCAGGTGCGGCCGTGGGAGTTCTTCAACTACTACAGCTTCGACTACCCGCCGGCTGACGACGAGACGCTGGGCGTACACCTGGAGCTCGTCGAGGGGGAGACCCCGGGCGCCTACGTGCTCCAGATCGGAGTCAGCAGCCCAGCCCTCTCCAACGACGACCGCGCGCCCATGACCCTCACGCTGGTCATCGACGCCTCGCTGTCCATGCTGAACTACGAGCGCTGGGAGGCGACCGAGGCGGTGGTGGCGGCGATCGCCGGCTCGCTGAAGGCCGGCGATCTGATCTCCATCGTCAGCTGGCACACCCGCCAGCGCACGGTGCTCGCCAACCACACCGTCACCGGCCCCTCGGACCCGGCGGTGGGCTCGGCGATGGGCGCCATCGGCTTCATGTACGGCACCAACCTGAACGCCGGGCTGACCATGGGCTATCAGCTCGCCCAGCAGAGCTACGACGCCGACCGCATCAACCGGGTGGTGCTCATCTCCGACGGCCACGCCAACATGGGCGTCACCGACGAGGCGCTGATCGGCGGCCTCGCGGGCGGCCAGGACGAGGACGGCATCTACCTCGTCGGCGTCGGCGTCGGCGACCCCCAGAGCTACGCCGACGACCTGATGGACGTGGTGACCGATCTGGGGCGCGGCGCCTATGTCTACATCCCGGACCCCGACGAGGCGGCCCTGGTGTTCGGGGAGCGCTTCGTCTCCACCCTGGACGTCGCCGCCCGTGACGTCCAGGTGGCGGTCGAGCTGCCCGCGGGCCTCGCCATCACCCGGACCTCGGCGGAGGAGTACTCGGAGGATCCCGAGGCGGTGGAGCCGCAGCACATCGCGCCAGACGACGCCATGGTCTTCCACCTGGAGATCGAGACCTGCGATGAGCAGCCGGTCGCTGACTCCGAGAACATCCGCGTATCGGCCCGCTTCAAGGACGGCGTGAGCTTCGAGGTGGGGGAGGTCGAGGCCAGCGCCAGCGTCGGCGAGCTGCTGGCGGCGGACGCGTCACGGCTCCAGAAGGGCGCGCTCCTCCTGGACTACGCCGAGCTGCTGTCGGTGTGGAACTCCACGTCGGGAGAGGAGCGCGATCCATTGGCTGACGACTTCCGGACTGCTGTCTCTGCCGCCGCGATCGAGGAGCCCGACGATACGGACTACGCTGAGATGTCGGGTGTGATCGAGGCGCTACTCGGGAAGTAGGCTGGTTTGTCGGTTCGTCGACCCCGCCGACCCGACGACCCCGCCGACCCGGACTACACCGAGATGGTGGTGATCGAGGCGCTACTCCGGGAGTAGGGCCAGGATCGACTGCAGCGCGCGCCGGTACGCGGCGAGGGCCTCCCGCCCGGCGGGCGTCAGGGCGTAGGTCGTTCGCGGTCGCTTATCGACGAAGCGCTTCTCGATGGCGACGAGGCCGGCGTTGGAGAGACGGGTCATCTGAACAGACAGGTTGCCTCGGCTCAGGCCGCTCTGCTTGAGCAGGAAGACGAAGTCCGCTCGGGTCAGCACCGAGAGCAGGGTCAGCAGCCGGAGCCGCGCGGGCTCGTGGACCAGCGTGTCGATCTGTGGGAGCTCGGGGACGGCGCTCATCGGGCCTCCTCGACGGGGTGAGTTCTGAGGAAGCGGCTGAAGCGCAGCGCCCCAGCGGCTGTGATGATGAGGCCGCTGACGAGCATCGAGGGAGACGGATCCAGCCCGATGAGCCCGGTGGCGACGCCCGCGGCTGCGAGCGCCAGGGCATACAGGCCGAGCCGCGGGATGCGCAGCACCGCACCCGTGACGGCGGCGCCGAGGGCCAGCAGAAGGGCGGGCAGACCGGCGATGAGGGTGCTGGGGGAGGAGCCGGCGCGCACTTGGAGATAGAGGGCGACCCCGAGCCCGAGGGCCACTACGCCCAGGGCCAGCACTGCCCAGAGACCACGCCGCGTCTTGCGCTGTGTGCGTGCGCCGAGCTCGACGTAGCCGGATCTGGGCTCGACGAAGCGCTGACGTATCGGGGCCCAGGTCGAGACGAGCAGGGCTGGCGCGATGCTGCCGATGGCGATCTGATCCAGGTGCCAGCCGACGCCGATGAGCAGGAGGGAGACGCCGAGGAAGAGGTCGAGGAGACCGTCGTCCCAGGTGGATTGGAAGAGCTCATCTTCGAGGGAGCGGGGGTCAGGGAGCATGTTGGTTCCCTTTGTAAATAAGTCTTCTATGTAAACAAGTTTATATC
>Ga0316204_10005968_pt1 | contig 19381 bp, 16 predicted proteins | sample 6monrhotite_MG_2_FD_205661 | JGI IMG/M metagenome (GOLD analysis project Ga0316204, IMG submission 205661) | Microbial mat bacterial communities from mineral coupon in-situ incubated in ocean water Damariscotta River, Maine, United States -... | ecosystem: Environmental > Aquatic > Marine >...
GCCTTGTGCATACGCAGGTGCTGCCAGCGTTGTGGCTGCGGCGGCTGTCCCGCCAAGTGCAGATGTCTTCAGAAATGAACGACGATCCATTGGATACTCCTCCCAAATTACGGCGCCTGATACGCATTTTCGCACGCACAGGTCGCTTCAAGTGACGCTACAGTAACGGGCGCAGCCGTTTTTGAAATACCTACTACTACGTATAGGGCCGCCTCGATTGTCGGATTCGGTAAGATTTTTTGACCGAAATCTGCGAAATAGGGCGTTTTCCACCCCCGGCTTAGGGGGATGACAGCCTCTCGGGGCTTTGATTCGGGGCAGATTCGGCGTATCGAATCGTTATGCGCCGTCCGCTTTCCTTTCTGTCTCCCAGCTATGCGCAAAAGCTCACGCTGCTTGCCACAGTGCCGCTGATTGCGGCGGTGGCGGCGATTGCGATGATTGTGGCCTTGCAGGCGCGGGCACTGGCAGAGCGTGAAATCACCACCCTTGAGACCCAGTTGATCGAGGCCAAGAAAGCCGAGTTGCACAATTACGTGACGCAGGCCCGCAACGGGTTTTACTTTGTCTATGGCCGCGCCGCGCCTGATGATGATGCGGCCAAGGCGCAGGTGACACAGATCCTGTCGGCGATGATCTATGGCGATGACGGGCAGTTCTTTGTCTATGATTATGACGGCAACGCCATCGTCAGCCCGCGCCAGACCGAGCGGATCAATGAAAACTGGACCGGCCTGACCGACAGCGAAGGCACGCCGGTGGTGGATGAGTTGATCCGCATTGCCCGTGCCGGCGCCGGGTATCACACCTATCTCTGGCCCAAGCCCTCGACCGGGGAAGAGGCGCGGATGATCACCTATGTGACTTCCTTCCCCTCCTGGCAGTGGGCCGTGGGCACGGGCGTGTTCATCGATGATGTGCTGGCCTCGGTCGCCAATGCCCGCGCCGATGTGGAGGCCCGCGTGCAGCGCACCTTTGTCTATATCGGCGGGATTACCCTTTTGGCGCTTTTGGTGGTTTTTGCCACGGGTATGTTCATCAACCTGCACGAAAGGCGGCTGGCCGATGCCAAGCTCAAGAAACTGACCTTGCGGGTGTTTGACGCCCAAGAAGAGGAACGCGGACGGGTGGCGCGGGAATTGCATGACGGGATCAGCCAGATTTTGGTCGGGGTCCGCTATGCGCTGGACAACGCGCGGCGGCGCTTGGAACGGGGCGATCCCAAGGCCGAAGAGCCGCTGAACAAAGGCATCACCACCCTCGCCGATGCGATTTCCGAGGTCCGCCGGATCAGCCGTGATCTGCGCCCCGGTGCGCTTGACGATCTGGGCCTTGGCCCGGCGATCAAGACCCTGACCGAAGAATTTGAGGCCCGCACCGGGATCACCTGCACATTTGATACGGTCGTGTTCCGCAACCGGCTTGATAATGACGCCAAGATCGCGCTTTACCGGATCGCGCAAGAAGCCTTGACCAATGTGGAACGGCATTCGGGGGCAACACGGGTGGAAATTGATCTGCGCGGTCACCGGCGCGGTGCCACCCTTCGGATCAGGGACAACGGCAAAGGGCTGACCACGGGCCGCAGCGCTGGATCATCGGGGCTGGGCCTGCGCAACATGCAAGAACGCATGGACCAATTGGGCGGCACACTGCGACTGATTGAAGCGAAAGGCGGCGGGACCACGATTGAGGCCAACGTGCCATTGACGCATCTGCTGCCGCCTGAAAAGACAGAGGCCAAGCCAACAAAGGTTGCCGCAGAATGACCCCAAAGACCAAAGTTCTGATTGTTGATGACCACCCGATGGTCGCAGAAGGCATTCAATCCATTCTCGAAAGCTATGATGATGTGGCCGTGGTCGGGACCGCATTCAATGGCCGCGATGTGATGGACCGGCTTGAGACACTGGACCCCGATGTGATCTTGATGGATCTCAACATGCCGGAGATTGGCGGGCTGACCGCCACGGAAATGGTGCTTGAGCGCCGACCGGGCACGCGCGTGGTGATCCTGACCATGCACGACAGCCCGGAATATATTTCCTCGGCGCTGAGCCATGGCGCGATGGGCTATCTGCTTAAGGATGTGCCGACCGACGAGATCAAGCTGGCAATTGATACAGTCATGCAAGGCCAGCGATATCTGTGCACCGGTGCGCAAGGGTCCATCGCCCCCAAAGAGGGCGAGCCGCGCGAGGCGCTGACGGAACGCGAACAAACCATCCTGTTGCAATTGGCCGCTGGCAAGTCAAACAAAGAGGTGGCCGTGGCGCTGGAGATATCGGTGCGCACGGTCGAAACCCATCGCAAGAACATCAAGCGCAAGTTGGGCATTTCCAGCACCGCTGGCCTGACCAGATACGCGCTGGAACACGGTGTTTTGCAGGGCACGGGCGTTCGACTTTAGCGGGCAGGCCCCGTGAAACCCTAGATTCTGCCATTGGAATGTCAGAAAACCTGCCTGAAATTTCGGATAATTACCGGCAATGAGCATTGCGTGAAACAAAATGTCGCATTTTTCACCCCTAGAGACATAAATTTCGCCGGATTGAGTGTTGACGCCCCCTGCCCGCGATTCTAATGTCGCGCCACGTTTAAGGAGCCTTTGAGATTATGACTAACCTAGTCGTCATTGTAGGACACACGCGCATGGGCCGGTAACGGTAAACCATAATCCTTCCCATGCGCCCCCGAAAATCGGGGGCTTTTTTATGCGCAACACAAATATTGCCTTACGGAGCAAGACCATGACACGCCAGATGACCGGAGCCAAAATGATCGTACAAACCCTGATTGATCAGGGTGTCGATACCGTCTTTGGATATCCAGGGGGGGCGGTGCTACCGATTTATGACGAGGTGTTTCAGCAAAACAGCATCAAACATATTCTGGTGCGCCACGAACAAGGTGCGGTGCATGCCGCCGAGGGCTATGCCCGCTCAACCGGGAAACCCGGTGTGGTTCTTGTGACCTCTGGCCCCGGTGCCACCAATGCCGTGACCGGCCTCACCGATGCATTGCTCGATAGCATCCCGATTGTGGTTCTGACCGGACAGGTGCCAACCTTCATGATCGGCTCTGACGCCTTTCAAGAGGCCGATACCGTCGGCATCACCCGCCCCTGCACCAAGCACAACTGGCTGGTGAAAGAGACCGACCAATTGTCCGGCGTTCTGCATGAGGCGTTCCATGTTGCGACCTCGGGCCGTCCCGGTCCGGTTCTGGTGGACATTCCAAAGGACGTGCAGTTTGCCACCGGCACCTATACGCCCAAGGCACCCTCGACCTCGCACTATCAACCCAAGGTCAAAGGCGACCTTGAGGAGATCACCGAACTGGTGGCGGCGATGGAAAAGGCCAAGCGCCCGGTGTTTTACACCGGCGGCGGGGTGATCAACTCGGGCCCCGGCGCAAGCCAACTGCTGCGGGAATTGGTTGAAGCCACCGGTTTTCCGATCACCTCTACGTTGATGGGCCTGGGTGCTTATCCGGCTTCGGGTGAAAAGTGGCTCGGGATGCTGGGCATGCACGGGCTTTACGAGGCCAACATGGCGATGCATGGCTGCGATCTGATGATCAACATCGGGGCGCGGTTTGATGACCGGATCACTGGCGTTGTTGACAGCTTTAGCCCCAAGTCGAAAAAAGCCCATATCGACATTGATCCCTCCTCGATCAACAAGGTGATCCGCATCGACATCCCGATTGTTGGCGATGTCGGCCATGTGCTTGAGGATCTGCTCAAGGTCTGGAAATCGCGCGGCCGGAAAACCAACTCCGAAGCGGTCGCCAAATGGTGGCAGCAGATCGAGGAATGGCGCAGCGTTGATTGCTTGAAGTTCAAGCAAGAAGGCAAAGTGATCCGCCCGCAATATGCGCTGTCACGGCTCGAAGAACTGACCAAGAAACATGACCGCTATATCTGTACCGAAGTGGGCCAGCACCAGATGTGGGCGGCGCAATACCTCGGCTTTGAAGATCCAAACCGCTGGATGACATCTGGCGGATTGGGCACCATGGGTTATGGTTTTCCGGCGTCGATCGGCGTGCAGATGGCGCACCCCGAAAGCCTCGTGATCAACGTGGCGGGTGAGGCGTCCTGGCTGATGAACATGCAGGAAATGGGCACTGCGATCCAATACAACCTGCCTGTGAAACAGTTCATCTTGAACAACGAACGCCTTGGCATGGTGCGTCAGTGGCAGGAATTGCTGCATGGTGAACGCTATTCCCAAAGCTGGTCAGAGGCCCTGCCCGACTTTGTGAAACTGGCCGAAGCCTTTGGTGCGAAAGGGATTATCTGCTCTGACCCGGCGGATCTGGACGATGCGATCATGGAAATGCTGAATTATGATGGTCCGGTGATTTTTGATTGTCTGGTGGAAAAGCACGAGAACTGCTTCCCGATGATCCCGTCAGGCAAAGCGCACAACGAGATGCTGTTGGGCGATGCGCAGACCCAAGGCGTGATCGACGCAAAGGGATCGGTGCTGGTCTAGATCGTTTTCTTTCAAAGAAAACGGACGGAAACTTTGAAAGTTTCCGATGCAAACGAACGAAGGAAACCAAAATGTCAGCCCTAAAAATCAAAAAAGGCGCCACCTCGCACTCCGCCTATAACCTACGTCCAAATTTTTCGGACGTGATCGAACGTCACACGCTGGCGGTGCTGGTCGAAAATGAGCCGGGTGTTCTGGCCCGTGTCATCGGCTTGTTTTCGGGTCGCGGTTACAACATCGACAGCCTGACAGTGGCCGAGGTCGATCACACCGGCCATCTGTCGCGCATCACCATTGTGACGTCAGGCACGCCGCAGGTCATCGAACAGATCAAGGCACAACTGGGCCGGATCGTTTCGGTGCATGACGTGCATGATTTGACGGTTGAAGGCGCCAGTGTTGAACGCGAATTGGCAATGTTCAAGGTGTCCGGCAAAGGTGATCACCGCGTCGAAGCGTTGCGTCTTGCGGATATTTTCCGCGCCAATGTGGTGGACAGCACGCTGGAAAGCTTTGTGTTCGAGATCACCGGTGCGCCAGAAAAGATTGACGCATTTGCCGATCTGATGCGCCCCTTGGGCCTTGTCGAAGTGGCACGCACTGGCGTGGCTGCCCTGTCGCGGGGCGACTGACGACCCCGGCTGCACTTCGAGGCGCTTTCAGGCTTCCAGTGCAGCCCGCTCTTGAACTTTGGCCGTTTTATCAGCCTCAAAAGGCAGGATCTTGGCGCTGCCCAAGCGCGTCCTCGCCTTTTTCATTTGTCCTGCAGTCGCCTTCAACTGGCCGGGCAGATCTGCGCGGCCATGGCCCGAAATGAGCCGGGGGTTGGACGCGAGCCGCATCTTTTCATCGGTAGAGACGTCAAAGCAAACCATGTCACCGGCGGTCAGCGCCGAGGCGGGAGAATTCTGTGGGTCTTTTGAACGGAAATAGGCCAGATCGCCTTGATCCTCACACCAAAACACAGCTTTGGCCACCACAGGGTCACTCCACAAAACAATTCCAATCATTGGTTAAGCCCCCGAAATTTATGCCTAACAACTAGTTATCAACAACCTCAGGGACTTTTGTAGCGTCTAAATTGAAACGTATGCTGGCATTTTGTGCCGGATTACCCCATAAGGTGATACAATACAGCGTCACACCTGACGCCAATTAGCGTCAGATCGAGCAATACATCCTCGACGCATAGGGGAGTCGAATTTTGCAAAAACAATCAGAAGATGCGCACTTGCGTCAAGGTGAAAAGCGGTCTCCAGCTGAATTACGCACCATTTTCGGGATGAACCTGAGAAAATTGGCGGAAAACTTCTCATCCGTTGCCGAATTGACCCGCCAGCTTGGTATCAACCGCACTCAATTTAACCGGTATCTCGCTGGCGAAAGCTTTCCTAGGCCCGATGTTTTGGACCGGATTTGCCGGTTTTTTGATATTGATGCCCGAATTTTACTTGAGCCGGTCGATGACATTCGCCTGTCCCAGGAACGCAGTGCCAATGGGGTTCTGACTGATTTTCTGGGCCTCCAATCGGCATCCGTATCAGAAGAGCTTTTTCCAACCGGGTTCTACCGCTTTGCCAGGCGCAGCTTTATCAACCCCGATGATTTTGTGACCGGTCTTTTGCATATCACCCGCCAAGGCACCCAAACCAGTTTGCGCGGCTATGAGACGACCGCCGCCATGCGCACTCAGGATTTGCCGACCCATCCCCAGACCCGCGTGTTTGGCGGGTTGATTTTCCGGCAGGAGAACGGCATCGCGATCTTTGCGGCGCGGCGCAACGCGATGACCTCCTCGTTCAATTACCTCACACGGGTCGCGTCCTTCGAGAACAACTTTTGGGTTGGTTATGTCACCCGTACTGTTGGCGAAGATGCGGTCGGAACCCGCGCCACCCGGCTTGTTTATGACTACCTCGGGACCGAGTTCCGCAGCGCCCTGCAAGCCCGGCGCCAGGCCGGATTTTGCAAGGTTGACGATCTCAGCCCGTTCCAGCGCCGTCTGCTCCGCCCCGACGAACCTTTTGCCTAGACCGACATATGTCGCCCGTGAACAACTCGGGTCGTTTGTGAATTTTAGCGCCGATGGGGGCCGTGGTACTCTTGTTTCCAACAGGAGGAAGCATCATGGACCATTCGACCACCGATCTGAGCAACGTGCGCCGCCCCATTGAAACAGCCAATGGTCTGCCCAACGGGCACTACATTGATGCCGGTATCTTTGAAGAAGAAAAGCAGGCTGTGCTGTTTGACAATTGGGCTGGCCTTGCCGTTGCCGCCGATGTGCCAGAGGTCGGTGATGCGGTTCCGGTGACCTTCCTGAACATGCCTTTGCTGATTGTACGTGACAAGCTGGGCCATGTGCGGGTGTTTCAGAACACCTGTCGCCATCGGGGCATGATCCTTGTGGAAGAGCCGCGCAAAATCGAAGGCGCCATCCGCTGCCCCTATCACAGCTGGTGCTATTCCACTGACGGTCGTCTGGTCAGCACGCCGCATGTCGGCGGTCCAGGACAAAACACCCATGACGGCATTGACCGCGCCTTGCTGGGGTTGATCGAGATCCGCAGCCACATCTGGATGGGTGTCATTTTCATCAATGTGTCCGGCACCGCCCCCGCCTTTGAGGATGCCCATGCTGACCTGCTGGCGCGGTGGTCGGAATTTGACAAACCGCTTTATCATGGCGGCGCGGGCAGCTCGTTTCAGCTTGAGGTCAACTGCAACTGGAAACTGGCCGTCGAGAATTATTGCGAAAGCTACCATTTGCCTTGGGTGCACCCCGGCCTCAACAGCTATTCCCGACTGGAGGATCATTACCACATCGAAGCACAGGGGCGGTTCTCCGGCCAAGGTACCTTGGTCTATCGGCAGTTGACCGGTGAGAACGGCAAAACCTTCCCCGATTTCGAGAACCTGTCAGACAAATGGGACACTGCCGCCGAATATATCACAGTCTACCCCAACGTATTGTTGGGTGTGCACCGCGATCACACCTTTGCCATCGTGCTGGTGCCTGAGGGTCCGGAAAAGACAGTGGAGAACATTCACCTTTACTATTCCGCCGCCCAAACCGACCCCGATTTGCGCGCCCGCAACACCGAGCAATGGAAACAGGTATTTGCCGAAGATGTCTTTGTCGTTGAAGGCATGCAGCGCGGTCGCCACGGGCCGAGCTTTGATGGCGGGCGGTTTTCACCGGCGATGGACGGGCCGACGCATATGTTCCATGATTGGGTTGCCAGCCAGCTTGAGCGGCACCGCAGCGCGCCGCAAGCGGCGGAATGACCAATCTGGATCGTGATCTGCTGGCGGCGCATGCCGCTGGCGATACATCGGCCTTGGTTGCGCTATATGCACAGGCAGCCGAAGCGGCGAACAACACCGATCAGGCCGCCTTTTACCTCACCCATGCACATGTTTTTGCGATGGAAGCCGGGCATCCTGACACGCCTGCATTGCGGCAACGGCTGATTGACATGGGCCGCGAATGCCCCCTGCCCGCGCCCAACCCGCCGCTTAGATAACCGGCGGGCGCTTCTGCGGCCAGCGTGTCGCCTCATGCCATTGCTGGGCAAGCTGCAATAGCCTTGCATCGCTCCCCTTCGGCCCGATCAGTTGCAGCCCGGCGGGCAAGCCATTCTGGCCAAATCCGGCGGGGATATTGACCACGGGCAGGCCCAGCAAACTGGCCGGAATCACCACCTGCATCCAGCGGTGGTAGGTGTCCATCGTAGTGCCGGCAATCTCTTTGGGATAATCCAGCGTCACGTCAAACGGCCACATCTGTGCAGATGGCAGGACCAATACGTCATAGCTTTCAAACAGCGTCACAGCTTTGCGGAACCAGTCAGAGCGGATTTCGCTGGCCCGCTGCACATCCATCGCGCTGAGGGCCAAACCGCGCTCAATCTCCCAGATGGCGGCGGGTTTCAGCATGGCGCGGGTATCAGGGTTTTCATGCAACGCCCGCGCACCGCCCGCCACTGCAAAAGAGCGCAAGGTGATCCAACTGTCCCAGATCGCGCCGGAATCATATGGCGCGTTGACCGGCACAACCTCATGGCCCAAACCGCCCATCTGCGCCAATGCGGCGGCGCTGACGTCCAACAGCCCGTCCTCAAACGGCAGCGCCCCGTCCCAATCCCCAAGCCAGCCAATGCGCTGCGACGGCAAGTCATCTGCCAGTTGCGGCAAAGTCGCGGCCTGACCATAGCTGAGCGGTTGCCGCGGATCCGCGCCCGTCATGGTATCAAGCAAAGCGGCCAAATCTGCCGGGCAGCGGGCCATCGGGCCAGCCGTGGCCAGCTGATGTAAAAACAAATCCCCAGCAGGTTCTCCGGGTACCGTGCCCCAGCCGGGGCGCATGCCATAGACGTTGTTCCAGCCCGCCGGATTGCGCAGCGACCCCATCATGTCTGATCCATCCGCCACAGCAAGCATTCGTGTGGCCAAAGCCGCCGCCGCCCCGCCCGACGATCCACCACAAGACCGCGCCGGATCATAAGGGTTGATGGTGGCGCCATGCACCGGGTTATACGTGTGCGAGCCTAGGCCGAACTCAGGCGTATTGGTCTTGCCAATCACAATCGCCCCTGCCGCCCTGATCCGCGCCACTGGCAGATCATCCTGAACGGCCATTTGCCCCGCAAAGATGGGCGAGCCTTGCGAGGTCGGCAACCCTTCGGCATTGGCCAAATCCTTGATCGCAATGGGTATGCCATGCAACCACCCGCCGCGCGGGCTATTGTCCGCCGCTGCGGCTTCGGCCAAAAGCGCATCAGGATCGCGCAGAGACACGATGGCATTCACCCTGCCGTTCACCGCCTCAATCCGGGCCAATGTGGCCTGCATCACCTCACGCGCCGATAGATCACGCCGCTCAAGCGCGGAAGACAGCTCCAGCGCATCCAGTTCTAAAATATCCATAGGGTGATGAGACCAAGACTGCGGCTCAAGCGCAATCCTATTTCTTTCTGGCTCAAAATATTCTGGGGGAATCGCGGCCTGCCGCGATGGGGGCAAAGCCCCCGGCCCGGTCAGTCGCCCTGCGCTTCGGCCCGGCTTTTGCCACTTACGGCCAGTGCCAGTGTCGCCCCCATCAAACCGTCCAGATCACCGTCCAGCACCCCCTTGGTGTCGGAGGTCTCGTAGTTGGTGCGCAGGTCTTTGACCATCTGATAGGGCTGCAAAACGTAAGACCGGATCTGATTACCCCAGCCCGCATCGCCCTTGTTTTCGTGCATCTCGTTCACAGCGGCGTTCCGGCGGTCCAGCTCCAACTGATAAAGACGGCTTTTCAGGGCCTTCATCGCGATATCGCGGTTCTGGTGCTGGGATTTTTCTGATGACGTCACCACGATGCCGGTGGGCGCGTGGGTGATGCGCACGGCGGAATCGGTGGTGTTCACGTGCTGGCCGCCCGCACCCGAGGACCGATAGGTATCGATACGAATGTCGGATGGGTTTACCTCAATCTCGATGTTGTCATCCACCACCGGATAGACCCCAACGGAGGTAAAGGAGGTGTGGCGTTTGGCGGCGGAATCAAACGGGCTGATCCGGACCAGACGGTGGACGCCGCTTTCGGATTTCAGCCAACCATAGGCGTTTACGCCGCTGATCTTGTAGGTCGCGGATTTGATGCCTGCCTCTTCGCCCGCGCTTTCGGCCTGCAATTCGACCTTATAGCCCTTTTTCTCGGCCCAGCGGACATACATCCGCGCCAGCATGCTGGCCCAGTCACAGCTTTCGGTGCCGCCCGCGCCGGAGTTGATTTCAAGAAAGGTGTCATTGCCGTCGGCCTCACCGTCCAGCAGGGCTTCAAGCTCCTTTTGGGCGGCTTTCTCGGCCAGCGCCTTCAGCGCGGATTCGGCGTCGGCGACCACTTCGTCGTCCTCTTCCATCTCGCCCAGTTCGATCAGCTCGATGTTGTCGGCCAGCTCTTGCTTGATGCCTTCATAGGTGTCGATGGCATCGACCAGCATCTGGCGATCCCGCATCAGTTTCTGCGCTGCATCCGGATCATCCCAGAGGTTCGGGTCTTCGACGCGCGCGTTAAATTCCTCCAGCCGGTGCTGGGCGGTTTCAACGTTCAAACGCTGCGCCAGCAGTTCCAGGGATTTCCCGATCTGATCTGCCGTGTTTTGTGCTTCTGCGCGCATGGGTGCCTGCCTTCATCTGGGTTCAAGACGGGATAAACCAGCCCGCGCGGCGCAGCAAGCCGCAGGGCGGTTTTCCCGGACCTGTTTGGTTAATAAAGACCACCTGAGGACAATGTCCCAAACGTGGCCTTGGGGCCGACCACGGCTTTTTTGCCGGTTGAGGTGGTGACCTCGCGCCCGCCCCCGCCCAGTTCTTCGACCAATGGCAAATCACCGCCCATGGCAAAGCCGCCATCAAACATGATGCCAAAGATCGGCTCTTCGCCATCGCGGAAACATTCAGAGACAACATTGTTCCCCGAAGCTCCATCGCTGAGCCGTGCACCGGTAAAGCGGTCGATGTTGATGAACACACAGCTGTCGGGCGCTTTGAAATCGCCGCCGCCATATTTCTTGATCGCTTGGGACATAAACCGCTGGAACACCGGCGCACAGAGCGCGCCGCCGCCCGACCCCCGGCCCATGGCACGGGGCGTGTCAAACCCGATATAACAGCCCGCGACGATGTTGGAGGAAAAGCCGACAAACCAAGCGTCTTTCTCGTCGTTTGTGGTGCCGGTCTTGCCCGCAATCGGCACGGGCAGATTGACGGCTTTGCGGGCGGTGCCGCGTTCAACCACACCGCGCATCATCGAGGTCAGCTGATAGGCCGTGACCGGATCCATCACCCGTTCACGGTTGGAAATCACCCTTGGGGCCTGGCCCGGAGTGAGGCTGACCTGTTTGCAATCGTTGCACAGACGTTGGTCATGTTGGTAAACCGTGCGCCCGTAACGGTCCTGCACCCGGTCCACCAGCGTGGGTTGAACCCGCTCACCTCCATTGGCGAACATCGCATAGGCCGACACCATCTGATAGAGCGTGGTTTCCTGCGCCCCTAGCGCATTGGCCAGCACCGGTGAGAGGTTGTCATAGACGCCAAAACGTTCGGCATAGCTGCCGACCACATCCATGCCGACCTCCTGGGCCAGTCGGATGGTCATCAGGTTCCGCGATTGTTCGATGCCGGTGCGCAGCGGCGTTGGCCCGTAGAATTTATGCGAGGCGTTCTTGGGCCGCCACACGCCTTGCGGGGTGTCGATCTCGATCGGGGCATCCACAACAATGGTGGCCGGGCTATAGCCGCTGTCGAGTGCGGAGGCATAGACAAAGGGTTTAAAGCTTGAGCCGGGCTGGCGGCGGGCCTGGGTCGCGCGGTTGAACACCGAGGCCTGATAGGAAAAGCCGCCCTGCATGGCGATCACGCGCCCGGTGTCCGCGTCCATGGCAACAAAACCGCCCTGCACCTGAGGCACCTGCCGCAACGTCCAGCGGATAAAGCTGCCATCGTCATCGGCGGTCATCCGGCGCACCAGAACCACCTCGCCCACGCTCAGCAGATCACCGGCGACACGGGCCTTTTTCGCCAGCTTCCCGTCTTCGAGCCGTTTGCGGGCCCATTGGACATCCTTGGCAGGGATCCAATGGCCGTCTGCGTCTTCTTCAACGCCTTCGATGCCAATGCGGGCGTCATTGTCGCCGATCTCAAGCACCACAGCGGGATACCATTGGTTTTCCAGGTCAATGTCGCGGGGCACCCGTAGATCAGCCAGTGCGGCACGCCATTTCTCTTCGGTTTCAAGCGCTTCGGCAGGAAGGCTCTCGCCGGTTCCGCGCCAGACACCACGGCCACGGTCATATTGTTCCAGTTGCAGACGCAGTGCGTTGGCGGCGATGGGCTGCATCTCGTTGTCGATGGTGGCGCGGACAGTCAGACCGCCGGTGAAAAACTCACCTTCGCCAAAGTTTTCGGACAATTGGCGGCGAATTTCATCGGTGAAATAATCACGCGGCGGCAGTTCGGCTTTGAAGCTTTCGAAATCGCCATTCTGGACCGACCGCAACGGCAAGGCCTTTTCGGCCTCATACTCCGCCTTGGGAATGTAGCCGTTTTCGAACATCTCCCGCAGCACAAAGTTGCGCCGTGACAACAGGCGTTCCTTGCGGCGCACGGGGTGGAAATCCGATGGCGCTTTGGGCAAAGACGCCAGAAACGCCGCCTCATGCGGGGCCAGTTCGCCCAAGGTCTTGTTGAAATAGGTCTGGCTGGCCGCGGCCACACCATAAGAGTTCTGGCCGAGGAAAATCTCGTTCAGGTAAAGCTCAAGGATTTTTTCCTTGGGCAGGGTTTCTTCCAGACGGGCGGCGAGGATGATCTCTTTGATCTTGCGCTCGGCCCGGCGATCCCCGGACAACAGGAAGTTTTTCATCACCTGCTGGGTGATCGTGGAGGCCCCGCGCACATCGCGCCCGCGCGAGCGCACGGCATCAATCGCCGCCGCCGCAATACCGCGCAAATCGTAACCTTCGTGCTGATAAAAATTCTTGTCCTCAGCCGAAATAAACGCCTGCTTGATCAGGTCTGGAATGGTATCCGCCGGGGCAAACAGCCGCCGTTCCTTGGCAAATTCGTCGATCAAACGCCCCTGCCCCGAATAGATCCGGCTGATCGTTGGCGGGGTATATTGTGCAAGGCTTTCGTGGCTGGGCAGATCACGCCCGTACATCCAGAACACCGCCCCGATGGACAGCGCAACCATAGCCAGGCTCATGGTGATCGCGGTGAAAATACCGCCAAAGAAAGACAGGATGAAACGGAACACGAATGAACAACCTTTTCAGGGCAACGAGGTAGGGTCCGGTATACGCGGACCGGCGGCAATGGTCAAAACACGAAACGCACTGGCTTCGGCCAATCTTTGCCCATCCACTACGGGGCGGCGCAGGTGACGAAGTGGTTCTTTTTATTGCCGGATCAGAGGCTTGCGGGCTTCATCCTGATCGCGCCACGCCAATATCGCATCGGCCATCGCGTTGACCATGACCGCACGCCAGATCGGATCGCGCAGATTGTTGAGATCCCGCTGTGAGCTGAGAAAGCCGATCTCGACCAGAACCGACGGAATATCTGCGGATTTGAGCACCGAAAAACCGGCCCGGCGCAGGGGGCGGCTGTTCATTGGGCCACCCGCTGCGGCCATGCCTTTGCTCAAGACCTGCGCCAGCGCGGTAGAGCGCGGTTCGGTTTCCTGACGGGCCAGATCCAGCAGAATGCTTGCCACCTGATCATCCGATCCGGTCAAATCAACACCGGCGATAATGTCGGCGCGGTTGTGCCGTGCGGCCAGATGCGCCGTTGCCGCATCACTGGCCTCGTCCGACAGCGTATAGACCGTCGCGCCCTTGGCCCCGCCTTGGGTCAGGCTGTCCGCATGCAGCGATATAAACATGTCGGCTTGCGCCTGATGGGCAATCGCCACGCGGGTTTCCAGCGCGACAAAGACGTCCTCGGACCGGGTCAGCACCACATCAACACCGCTGCGCTGCAAGGTCTCGCTCAGCGACAGGGCAAAGCGCAACATCAGGTCTTTCTCATCAACACCGTCGGTTTGGGCGCCCGGATCAATACCGCCGTGACCGGGATCCAGCGCCACTACAAAGCGGCCATCATCACGTTTTGTCATCGGCTTTCGAGGGGCCAGTGACATCGTCCACGAGGGATCAACCGCCACCCCTGCAGCCTCGGCAAATCTATCCTGAGATACCTCTTTGAGGATGATCTCAAGCCGCGCGGTGCCGCTGTTCTGATCAACGGGCATAGCGATCTGGTCGGGGATCATCGGCTCTGCCAGATCGGCGACCAGCCGCGACCAGCCGGGCTGAAAACTGCCAAAGCGGATATCGGAGATCGCGCCCGGTTCAGGCAACAAATCCTCGCCGCTCAGGCCCGTCCAATCAACCTCGCGGAAATCCACCACCAACCGCGCCGGATCATTCAGAAGGAACACCCGGAACGGCACACCTTGGCTGAGGCCAAGGGTCAGTGAGGTCTTGCCGAACCAGCCCTCTTCGATCTTGCTTTGCTCAGGATCGACCCGCGCCAGGGCGGAAAGGCTTTGGGCATAGGCCCCCTGCGCCGTGATCATGATCACTGCCAATAGCTTGAGTATCGCCTGCATCCGCTCCACCGTTGTTTTCGGCTTGTTGTTGGGGTCAGGCTAACAGCTTTTGCCGATGCAGGCCAGCCGCAGAGGTTACTTGCGCTCTTGCATAAACGTCTTGAGCCGCGCCAGACCTTCGCGAATATCGCCGGTGCTGCGGGCATAGGAAAACCGCAGGGTTGTCGCGCCGCGCAGCGGATCGAAATCCAGAACCGGCGTGACGGCCACGCCCGCCTGATCCAGAATTTCCGCTGCAAAGGCGCGGCTGTCCAGTGTCAGGTCAGAGACATCGGCATAGACATAAAATGCGCCATCCGGCGGGGCAAACTTGGTAAATCCGGCGTCATTCAATCCTTCCAGCATCAAAGCGCGGTTGGCGCGGTAGACATCCATGTTGGCCTGCAATTCATCGTCACAATCCATCGCCGCAAGTGCGGCAATCTGGCTGGCGTGGGGGGCGCAGATAAACATATTCTGGGCGATCCGTTCCACCACCCGCACATGATCCTCCGGCACCACCATCCAGCCGATGCGCCAGCCGGTCATTGAGAAATACTTGGAGAACGAATTGATCACATAGCAATCATCCGTCAGCTCCAGCGCGGTGACGGCCTTTTTCTCGTATTCGACCCCATGGTAAATCTCGTCCGAAATGAACGAGGCGTTCTGCGCGCCGCAAGCCTCGATCAAAGCGCCCATGGCGGGCCTGTCGAGCATGGTTCCGGTCGGGTTGGCCGGGGATGCCACCAGCAATCCGGCCAGATCCATATCGGCAAAATCGGCTGGCACCGGTTGATAGCGGTTTTCAAGTTGTGCAGGTAAATCAATGGGATCGAGATCTAGCGCCCGCAAGATCTGGCGATAGCTGGGATAGCCCGGTGCGCCAATGCCAACCTTGTCATGGGTGTCAAACAGCGCGGTGAAGGCCAGGATAAACCCACCCGATGACCCCGGCGTGATCACCACCCGCGACGGATCAAGATCGACGTTGTACCATTCACCATACATCTGCGCGATCCGCGCCCGCAACGCCGGCAGGCCAAGCGCCACTGTATAACCCAGGGGCCCTTCATCCATCGCTTTTGCGAGAGCTGCGGTTGCGCCTTTGGGGGCGCCGGTGCCCGGCTGGCCGACCTCCATATGGATGATGTGGCGGCCTGCGGCTTCGGCCGCGCTGGCGGCTTGCATCACGTCCATCACAATAAAGGGATCGACGGCGGACCGGGTTGATATGCGCATGGGCTTGCTCCTAGTGTTGCGATGTGTTTTCACCGGGTCTTGCGCATGCCGTCAACCCACATGCGACGAATGAAAGGTTTCCAATCATGATGCACCGCCTGATCGCGCCGATTTTTGCAGCTACGCTGGCTTTGCCCGCTGCTGCGATGGATTTGACAGAACTGACAGACGCCGAACGCGCCCAGTTCCGCGCCGAGGTGCGTGCCTATTTGATGGACAACCCCGAAGTGATCATGGAAGCGGTCACATTGCTGCAAAACCGTGAAGCCGAGGCGCAGGCCCGCGCGGATGACAATCTGGTCAGCGACAATGCCGCCGCGATCTTTGATGACGGATATTCCTGGGTTGGCGGCAATCCGGATGGTGATATCACGCTGGTCGAGTTTCTTGATTACCGCTGCGGCTATTGCAAACGCGCCCATGGCGAAGTGGCCAAGCTTTTGGAAACAGACGGGAATATCCGCCTGATTGTGAAAGAGTTGCCGATCTTGGGTGATCAATCGGTGCTGGCCTCACGCTTTGCCATTGCGACCAAGCAGATTGCTGGCGATGACAGTTACAAGGCGGTCAATGATGCGTTGATGGCCTATAACGGCGACGTCACCCTGCCTGCCCTGCGCCGATTGGGCAGTACCTTTGGTCTGGAGATGGACGCGATCGAAGCCCGTATGGACAGCGACGAAGTGACGATGGAAATTGCCCAGACCCGCGCCTTGGCGCAACAGCTTAGCATTTCGGGCACGCCAACATTTGTGATGCACGACGAATTGCTGCGCGGTTATCTGCCGTTTGATCAGATGATGGCCCTGGTCGAAGAAAAGCGCGGCTGAGGCTGCGATAGGCCTGCCCGGATCACGGCGCAGCCGCCGGGCCGCCTGACGGTTCGGCGATCACTCTCCCTCTCAACCCGCGCAGCTTATTCCGCCGCTTGCGCTTCTTTGGCCGCCTCTAGGGCGTCAATCTCGGCGGCTTTCTTTTCGACCTGTTCGACGATGTGTTCGATCATGCTGGCGTTGTCTTGTTTGTGACTTTGCTTGCCCGCCAGATAAACCATGCCGGACCCTGCCCCGCCGCCGGTGAAGCCGACATCGGTCATCAATGCCTCGCCCGGTCCATTGACCACGCAGCCAATGATCGACAGGCTCATCGGGGTTTTGATGTGTTCCAACCGTTTTTCCAGCGCCTCAACGGTTTTGATCACGTCAAAGCCTTGCCGCGCGCAGGAGGGGCAGGAAATGATGTTCACGCCGCGATGGCGCAGGCCCAGTGATTTCAGGATCTCATAGCCGACCTTGACCTCTTCAACCGGGTCCGCGGACAGCGACACGCGGATCGTGTCACCAATGCCCATCCACAGCAGATTGCCCAAGCCAATGGCAGATTTGATGGTGCCGGACATCAGCCCGCCTGCCTCGGTTATGCCAAGGTGAATGGGCGCATCCGTGGCCTCGGCCAGCTTTTGATAGGCGGCAGCGGCCATGAACACGTCAGAGGCCTTACAGCTGATTTTGAACTCGTGAAAATCGTTGTCTTGCAGGATCTTGATATGATCCAGACCGCTTTCCACCATCGCATCGGGGCATGGCTCGCCGTATTTATCCAGCAGATGTTTTTCCAGTGATCCGGCGTTCACTCCGATGCGGATCGAACAATTGTGATCCCGCGCCGCTTTGATCACCTCTTTGACCCGCGTTTCATCACCAATGTTGCCCGGATTGATCCGCAGGCAGGCCGCGCCCGCCTCAGCCGCCTCAATGCCGCGCTTGTAGTGGAAATGGATGTCGGCGACGATGGGCACGCTGACCTCTGGCACGATCTCTTTGAGCGCCTTGGAGGAGGCCTCATCCGGCACAGAGACCCGCACGATGTCGGCCCCTGCATCCGTCGCCGCCTGAATTTGCGCAATGGTACCTGCCACATCGGTGGTCAATGTATTGGTCATGGTCTGAACGGTGATCGGGGCATCGCCGCCCACAGGCACATTGCCCACCATAATCTGACGCGATGTGCGGCGGTAAATGTCACGCCAGGGGCGGATGTGGTTCAGCGACATGGGATCACCTTGGTCTGGGGGCGTTGTTGTCCCTCAGTACCTAGTCAAGCCGGCCCTTTGGTGCAATGGGCGCTTAGTTTGTTTGGCAGGGCATCGCGGCCAAAACGGCCGGATCAATGTCGGAGGTTTCCAGATCGGCAAACATCCGCGTCAGAGACGTGTCTTGAGTTGGATCAACCGGCGCGTAAAGTTCGGCCAGTGCCTGTTGATGCAAAGGCAGGTTCGATGTGATCGCGCCGCGTGCGCCTACAGGGCCAAAGCAGCCATCCGCCATCGCGAAATACAATGCGCCGGATTCGCCGGTGCGCAGAGTTGGCGGCTCTTCCGTGGTGGGCACATCCCATGTGTCGCCCTTGTTCATCACCCCTTCAAAGATGACGGTGCCATCGGCGGCGCGAACCCGTACCCATGACGGATAGGCGGCAACCATGCGCACGCCTTCTTTCGCGGCGCCCACAACCAAAGGCACGTTCGGCGCACTGCCCAAAGCTTCGGCAACGGCCAGATCGGTGGCCGATTGTGTGCCGCCAAAAGCGGCTGTCTGCACACCAACCTGCGGCAATTGATCTGCGGCGGAGGCAAAGCTGCCAACGGAGCGTGGGTCAATCGTCGCGATCGGCGCATCACGGGCCACCAGAACCGGCACATCAAGCGCCTGCGGCCGGTAAAGCCGGTCCAGCGCGGCGGTGCGCGGCGCGGGCATCTGCGGTGCAGCTGTTGTGTTGTCTGCGTCAGGCGTTGTTGTCAAAGCGCCATCCAGCGGATCAAGATCCGACAGAACAACCGGTGTCTGATCGACCGGGGCAACCTGCACGCGCTGCACTTCTTTCAGCACGGTCCAGCCGCCAAATCCGATGGCGCCGATCAGCGCGACCAGCACCAGCATGGACCCGACTGCGCCCGGCTCAACCCGGCTGAGCAGGCTGTCACCCATAGGGGCCATGGCTGTGTTGGAACGGGCAAAGATGTCGCCGCCTGCGGGGCGGGTCTGACGATCTTCGACGTTGGTCTTTTTGATAACGGACGCATCGGCAGACATGCCGTGCGCGACAGAGAAACCGGATTCTGTACAAAAGGCCGCAAAGGCTTTGTCCGGGTCCATGGACAGGTAACGGGCGTAGGACCGCACGTAGCCTGCAATAAATCCGGGGGTGTCAAAGGCATCGGGGTCGGCGTTTTCGATGGCGGCGATGTAGGCGGCTTTGATCCGAAGCTCGCGCTGCACATCCAAAAGCGATTTGCCCATGGTGGCGCGTTCGCCGCGCATCAGGTCTCCAAGCCTCAGTTCAAAGGCGTCAAACCCCTTGGGTTCAACCTCTTCGTCCGTTGCGATCTTGGAGGACCATCGCCCGATCATAGTACCGTCCCGTCGTTAACCTGCCTGAAACCTTAAGCCTTGATCATCCATCCCAACGATTCGGCTTTGGCCTTTTCTTCACTGAG
>Ga0316204_10005969_pt1 | contig 19381 bp, 21 predicted proteins | sample 6monrhotite_MG_2_FD_205661 | JGI IMG/M metagenome (GOLD analysis project Ga0316204, IMG submission 205661) | Microbial mat bacterial communities from mineral coupon in-situ incubated in ocean water Damariscotta River, Maine, United States -... | ecosystem: Environmental > Aquatic > Marine >...
AGATTCGGGCGTGTGTGACGCAAGCTGCACGGCACCGGCCACCAGACCTTGTCGACTTGACGCTAACGAATCGTCCGGGGATTCGTTAGCGCAGCGAGCACACGTCGAATCTCCCAAGGGGCACCGCGCCGCCACAAAGGTTCGGGAAGTCCAACAACCCATCAGGCAGCACGACGGCGCCTCGACGTGACGCTCAAACAACGAGCCCGCGACTGCCCAGACCGATCGAAGCGTCACCAAGAACAGCCGTCAAACCGAGCCGAACCCGCCGAACCCGCCGAACCGACCCGCCGAACCGACAACCGACCCGCCGACCCGACAACCGACAACCGACCCGACCCGACCCGACCCGACCCGACAAACCAATCAACGATGATCGCGCAACGTCAACAAAGGACAACGAGAAGTATGGAGAACCTGCTCCGTCTTCGTACCGAGCAACATATCCGAGAGGCTATCCCGGTCCTCAGTCGGCATACAGATGAGCTGAGTATCCATCGCCTCAGCCACCGACAGGATCGTCTCCACGATGGGGCCGCTCCGCCGCTCGACCGTGAAGCTCACCCGCGACCCCTCCATCACCTCACCGACCTCCAGATCGAAGTCGTTGTTGACAGTCAGCAGCGTGACCTCGACCGTGCCCGGGTGCAGCGCATCCAGGAAGCCATCGAGGATGCTCATCACCGCCGGCAGGTTCACGTCGTCGCTCACCGGCACCAGCACTCTGGAGAGGGAACAGACGCCGGTCGCGGGGTCCACGAAGCCTCTGGTGTCCCGGCCCACGAAGAGCGTGTGCAGCTTCGCGCGGCGGGCGATGGCCTCAGCCACGCTGCCATTCAGTATGCGGGAGAGGCCCTGGCGGCGGTGTGTGCCGACGATCAGGAGATCGGGGGTGTCGTGCTGCAGCGCGGCGACGGCGCCGTCCGCTGGATCGTTGGCGACCCAGTGGTCCGCGCGGATGTGGAGGCCCAGCGCGTTGTACTCGGGTACCCCCGCGTCCTCGGCGAGCAGCCCCCAGCGCACCAAAGTGTCGTGAATCGTCGGGAGGCGGGTCCAGGGGATCTCCTCGGCGGGGCGCGGGTGCACATGGATCAACCGCAAGCGGGCATGGGTCTCCAAGGCGAGCTTCACGGCGTGGGAGAAGACGATCGCGCAGTCGTCGGCGAGATCGGTGGGGAGCGCGATGCTGGAGATGTGGGACATCAGAGGATCCTGCTGCAGACTTCGGGGACGTCGTCAGGATAATAAACCTGTACGATCATGCACATCAGACTCAGGCGCGTTCGATCACCCAGTGGTACTCGCCGCGGGGGGCGTAGCGTCCGAGCGGGAGGCGCTCGTCGCCGGTGAGGGCGGCCTGCAGGGCGGCGGTCTTGCCCTCCTCGCGGGCGATGAGGACGGCCAGCTCGACGTCCTGGAGCACCGGCAGGGTGAGGCTGATGCGATTGGGGTACTCCCCCGGCGCGTCCGTGACCGCGACCGCCAGCCCCTGGGCGTCCAGGGCGGGGTGATCGGGGAAGAGCGAGGCGATGTGTCCGTCGGCGCCGGCGCCCAGCAGCACCACGTCCAGCGCGCCCTCGAACTCCGACTCGAAGCGCTTGTGGAACCAGAGCAGATCCTCCTCCAGAGAGCGGCCGGCGATCATGGGCTGCACCCAGCCCGCCCGGTTGTGGGCGAGCCAGCGCTCGAAGGCCAGCCGGACGTTGGCGCCGTGGGGATAGCCCAGCCAGAAGGGCAGCTCCTCCCGGTCCACGGGGAGGTGTCGCTCGTCAATCCAGGTGATCCAGAGCTGCTCGGCCAGCTCGGGCGGGATGGCTGTCGCGAGCCAGTCGAAGAGCGGGCCGGGGGTTCTGCCGCCGCTCAGGCCCAGGCGGCAGCGGCCGCGGGCGGCGGCGACGCGCTGGAGGCCATCCAGCAGGAGGGGGCCGGCGGTGCCGACGAGATCGCGGGTTGTATGCATCTGAGGTGCGGGCATGTCGCCAGGATAGCGCCTGGAGAGCGCTCCGGTCGACGCGGACTTGACCGAAACGCCCGCGTAATCTCACCGTCACATACGCGGGTTAAGCGGCGCTCATGTCCGCACTCATTCTCATCGTGGAGGACGAGCCGGATCTCGTCCACGCTCTTGAATACAACCTCCAGAAGGAGGGCTGGCTCACGCGCAGCGCTGGCACGGGGCGCGCGGCCTTGGAGCAGATGCAGATCTCGCCCATGCCCGACCTGGTCCTGTTGGACCTGATGCTCCCGGACAAGTCCGGGGTCGACGTCTGCAGGCAGCTCAAGCGCGATGAGCGCACGCAGTCGGTGCCGGTGCTGATGCTCACCGCGCGGGGCGAGGAGATCGATCGGGTCGTCGGCTTCGAGGTCGGGGCGGAGGACTACGTCGTCAAGCCCTTCAGCGTGCGCGAGCTGATGCTGCGGGTGAGGGTCATCCTCCGTCGAACCCGCGACGGCGCGAGCGCTGTGGGCACGCAGACGTTTGGTCTGCTCAAGGTCGACGAGGCGGGGCACCGGGTGTGGGTGGCGAATCGGCGGATCGCGCTCACGGCGCTCGAGTTCAGGCTGCTGCTCGCCTTCATGAAGCGAAAGGGCCTGGTGCGCAGCCGTGATCAGCTGCTGGCGGACGCCTGGGAGGACAGCGGGCAGGTGACCCGGCGCACGGTCGACGTGCACGTCCGGCGGCTGCGCGAGAAGCTCGGCGATGCCAGCGCCTATGTGGAGACGGTGCGGGGCGTTGGCTACCGCTTCCGAGAGAACCCGGACGGGGACAAGAGCTTGTGAGCCTCGGTATCCGGGGGCGCCTCTTCGGTGTGTCGGTCGCGCTGATCCTGATCGGCGTCGTGGCCAGCGGTGCGGTGCTGGAGTCGAACCTCCGGGGGTGGCTGGAGGCTCGCATCGAGTCGGAGCTGCTCCGGGACGCCCGCTCGGCGGGGGTGGCCCTGACGTCGGCGCTCGGTGTCGGCGGCATGGAGACCATCGACGCGCTGGCGGATCAGCTGGGCGGAGCCGCTGAGGTCCGGGTGACCGTGATTGATCAGGCGGGTGGGGTGCTCGGGGACTCGGCGCTGACGCTCGGTGAGCTCCGAGGGCTCGAGAACCACGCGGATCGTTCGGAGGTGATCGCCGCGCGCGCGGAGGGCTGGGGACGCTCCAGCCGCTGGAGCGATACACTCGGCGTGGAGATGCTCTATGTGGCAGTGGCCTATGAAGCGGGCGTGGTTCGCTGCGCGACGCCGCTGTCTCAAGTCGATGAGGTCGCCGGGCGGCTGCGCGGGCTCGTGGTCGCGGCCGGGTTGGCGGGCCTGCTGGTGGCCGCGGCGATGAGCGGGTTGGCCTCCAAGCTCGTCTCCCAGCGTCTGCGAACCCTGACCGCGGAGCGGGACTACTTCGGGGCCGTGCTGGAGGTCATGGAGGCCGCCGTCATCGCGATGGACGCGCAGCAGCGCGTGACGGTGCTGAACCCCCGCGCCCGGGAGATGCTGGCGCTGACGGTCGATCCGACCGGCCAGCGGCTGATCGACGCGGTGTCGCTCCCCGGGCTCGCGGAGCTGCTTGAGGGGGCGACGACCCAGCCGGTGAGCGCGGAGCTGGAGCTGGGAGGCCCCACCCGCCGCGTGGGGCTGGCCCGCCTCTCGCCGCGGAGCGCCTCCGGCGGCGCGGTGCTGGTGATTCACGACATGACCGAGCTGCGCCGCCTGGAGGCGCTCCGGCGGGACTTCGTGGCCAACGTCTCCCACGAGCTGCGCACGCCGCTGAGCGTCATCCAGGCCAACGCGGAGACGCTGCTGGACGGGGCGCTGGAGGCGCCGGAGATGGCGGTGAAGTTCACCGACGGCATCCTCCGCCACTCCGAGCGGCTGTCGCGGCTGGTGGCGGATCTGCTGGACCTGTCGCGCATCGAGGTCGGGCAGTACCCGCTGGCGATCCAGCCGCTGGCGGTGGCGGACTGCGCCGCGGGGGCGGTGGACACGGTCGCCAGTCAGGCGGAGGCCCGGGGCATGTCGCTGTCCCTGGCGATCCCGGAGGGGCTGAAGGCGCGGGGGGACGCCCAGGCGCTGGAGCAGATCCTGCTGAACTTCGTGGACAACGCCGTGAAGTACACGCCGGACGGCGGCGCGGTGGTGGTGCGCGCCCGCGCGGTCGCCGGGGTGGTGCGGGTGGAGGTCGAGGACAACGGGCCCGGGGTGCCCGAGGCCCACCGGGCGAGGCTCTTCGAGCGCTTCTATCGGGTGGATCCGGGGCGCTCTCGCGCCGTGGGCGGCACGGGGCTCGGGCTGGCCATCGTCAAGCACCTCGCGGCGGCGATGCGCGGGCGGGTGGGCATGGCGTCGGCGCCGGAGGGGGGCGCCATCTTCTGGCTGGAGATCCCTCGCGAGCGGGGGGCCGAATGATCGGGTGGATGCTGCTGGGATGCGTCGGCGGTGAGCCGCTGGCGACGCTCACGGACGGGCAGGTCGAGGTTGAGTTCCGGGAGCTGCACCGGCGCATCTATGGGGTGTACGAGCTCGCGCCGGAGCGCGACCCGGTGCACGACTGGCTCTCGGCGAGCTTCGCCGGGGAGGCGCTGACCCGGGAGTACATCGAGCACTTCACCACCCTGACCCGGCTGGAGGAGGCGGGGATGTGGGTGGAGCCGCTGGGGGTGGCCTACGACGACGTCATGGTGGTGGGGCGAGGGGAGGGCGGGGTCGAGGTGGAGGCGGCCTGGACCGTGCGGGGGATCGTGCATCACCCCACGCACGAGCACGAGCGGGTCAACCACTACGAGGCGATCTACACAATCATGGGCAGCACAGTCACAGACAGCACAGACAGCACAGACAGCACAGACAGCACAGACAGCCCCGCCGGGCCGCGGATTGTGGCGGTGCGGATGAAGAACGTGCGCCGCCTCTCGGCGGAGGTGCCGGAGACGACGGCGTTTCCCTGAGCGCTCAGCGGCCGCCGCGGGTGCGCTTGCCGCCGGACTTGCCCTCGGCACCGCCGCTGCAGGCCACGCTCTGGCCGCGGGCCTCCACCAGCGAGACCTTGCTGATCTGAACGGCGGGAGCGTCGCCCTCAAGCATGCCGGCGTCGAACTCCACATAGGCCACCTGGCCGTTGTTGACGGTGAGCGCGGTCAGCTCTACGCCGAGCCCGGCGTCGCCGTCGATCGTCAGGCTGTCCTTGCTGCCGCAGGCGGTGAAGCTGATGCCCTTGTCGTCGGTCTTGGCGATGCCCTTCATGGACTCCGACGGACCGACCTTCACCTCCACCTCAGCCTCCACCTCGGGCTCCGCCTCCACCTCGGGCTCGGCCTCGGGGGCGTCGCCGCCGCAGGCAGGGAGGACCGTCAGCGCGGGGAGGAGGATCGCGATGGCGAGCTTGGGGAGGGTGTTCAGGGACATCAAGGGCTCCTTGGGAGATCAGTTGAGTAATCAGTACGGCTTCCCCCTTACGACCGCCCTTTCGCGACCTTATGCAAAACTCGCGGCGTCGGGGGAGCCCGTTTGTGTGTCGCGTTCCGCAGCAAGCTGGGGACGTCAGACATTTTAATGAGATATCGTGATCTGATGAGCAACACCGCCGCCCTCCTGGCCTTCGTCCGTGACGAGCTGACAGCGCTCGCCGATCCGGAGAAGGCTGCGCCCATGGCGGCCTACATGAAGACTGAGCAGCCCTTCTACGGCGTCCAGGCCGGCCCCCGCCGTCGCATCGCCGCGGAGGCGGCCCGGCGGCTCCCGCCCGCCCGGCGGGAGGACTATGAGGCGGGCGTGCTGGCGCTCTGGGAGCAGCCCCACCGCGAGGAGAAGTACATCGCCATCGCCTGGGCGCGGGAGCATCCGGCCTTTGTGGAGTACGACTCCCTGCCGCTCTACGAGATGATGATCCGGGACGGCGCCTGGTGGGATCTGGTCGATGAGATCGCGATTCACCTAGTGGGCACCGTGCTCCGTGTGGATCCGGACCGCACCTGGCCCGTCATCGATCGTTACGCCCGTGACGGGAACCTCTGGCTGCGGCGCACCGCCCTCATCTGTCAGAACCGCATGGGCGCCCGGGTCGATCATCGCCGGCTCTTCGCCTACTGCCTCGCCATGGCCGTGGAGAAGGACCTCTTCATCCAGAAGGCCATCGGCTGGGCGCTGCGGGAGTACTCCTACACCAACCCCGAGGCGGTCCAGGGCTTCCTGCAGTTCCACCGGGACGAGCTGCCCGGGCTGAGCCACCGCGAGGGCTCCAAGCGCCTGCGCAAGCTCGGCTTGATGTAGGGGCCCCGGCACCCTAAGCCCTCCTACATGATCGCAACGCCGACGCTGACCGACCTCGACCTGCCAGAGCTGCCCGGGGATGAGCAGGTCTACGCCGCCCCCGGGCGAGACGGGCCTCGCTTCTACAACCCCTGGGGCGCCCGCGTCGATCGGGGGCTGCCCGACGTGGTCAAGTGGAAGCTCGGCTCCAAGAACGCCTTCGCCGCCGACCGGCGACGGCGCCCGGAGCTGCCGCAGGCCGGCGATCCGCTGGGGCGCTGGGAGGAGCTGCCGGACGGCGCCCGGGTGATGTGGCTCGGCCACGCCAGCGTGCTGGTGGAGATCGACGGGGTCGTGGTCCTCATCGATCCGCTGTTCGGGCGCGCCGCGCTGGTGCCGCGGCAGGTGCCCGCCCCCGTGGCGGTCGAGGAGCTCCCGCGGGTGGATGTGGTGCTGCTCACCCACGGTCACTACGATCACTTCGACACCCGCAGCCTCGCCGCCATCGGTCGGCGCTTCGGTGAGGAGGTGCTGTTCGCGGTGCCCGAGGGGCTCGGCGGCGCGCTGCCCGCTGACTGCCGGCGACACGTCGAGCTGAGCTGGTGGCGCTCCTTTGCGATCGGCGGGGTGGAGCTCTGCTTCGTCCCCGCCCAGCACTGGCACCGCCGCGGGCCCTTCGATCAGGATCGGGCCCTCTGGGGCGGCTGGGTGATCCGCGGCAGCCGCTCCCTCTACCACTCAGGGGACACGGGCTACTTCGGCGGCTTCGCGACCATCGGTCGGGTCTTCGGCGGGCTGGACGTCGCCGTGCTGCCGCTCGGGGCCTACGAGCCGCGCTGGTTCATGGGGGCGCAGCACATGAGCCCCGAGCACTCGGTGCAGGCGCGCGAGGATCTTCGCGCGACGAACTTCTTCGCCATGCACTGGGGAACCTTCGACCTCACCGACGAGCCGCTGGATCACGGCGCCCGCTCCCTGCTGCCCGACATCCTCGCCGAGCGCGGTGAGGATCCGGAGCGGTTCCATGTGATGGCCCACGGCGGGGTGCTGAGCTTCGGCGACGAGGTGATCCGGTCGGGCGAGGCGGATATCTGAGGGACACCAAGGAGCCCTGATGTCCAAGAGTCCCGCTGACCGCGCCGTCCTGCTGAACGCCCTCGCGCCCCTGCTGGAGCGCTTGATCGACGTCGACACCGCCGCGCCTGGCGCCGGCGACGCGCTGAACCAGGCGATCCCGCTGGGCGGCGCGCTGCTTCGCCCCATTGAGGAGCTCGTCCGTCAGGGCGTCGATGAGGGGTGGCTCGCCCCCCGCGGAGAGCCCGGCGTGAAGTTCGGGCGGGTCTCCAAGCCCAGCGATGACAGCCGGGGCTTCTCCATCGACGCGGTCCAGATGGATCGCCCGGGTCCGGAGCACACGCACCCCAACGGGGAGATCGACCTCTGCTTCACCCTGAGCGGGGAGCCGAGCTTCGACGGGCACCCCCCGGGTTGGGTGGTGCTGCCGCCGGGCTCCCGGCACGTCCCCACCGTCAGCGGCGGGGAGATGGCGATCCTCTACTTCCTCCCCGGCGGCGCGATCGAGTTTCACGGCCTGGGGTAAGAGAGGGCTGCTTCGCCGGCAATTGAGAGGGCCTGGGATGGTCTTGGTGACAATCGCCGACGAAGCAGAAACGAACTGAATCAGGGGCAGCCGCCGCCTTCACAGGCGCCGTCGACGTAGCAGTAGCGCGTGGACGGCTTGCCGTTGGTCTTGCCGTCGCAGTCGCCGCAGGCGGCGGTGCCGTCGCGGCCGTCGCAGCTCTCGCCGACCTCGCAGACGCCGTCGTTGTCGCAGCCGCTGGTGCCGCCGTCGCCGCCGCCGTCGCCGCCATCGCCGCCGCCGGTGTCGATGCTCCCGACGAAGTCAGCGATCCAGCCCTCGTAGGCGTCGACGCGGGTGCTCACGCCGTACACGGTGCAGCTGTTGTCGCCGTAGGAGGTGACGCCGCCGACGTAGGCCGTGCCTGCACGATCGACGAAGGCGGGGCCGCCGGAGTCGCCGAAGCAGGGGCCGCCGACGGAGGACGACTGGCTGTAGGAGATCTGGGTGGCGCTGTCGCCGGAGCTCGGGCAGCCGCTGACGTCGCAGCCGAGCCCGCCGAGCGCACCGTCGACCTGGAGCTTGACGCCGCTGTCACCGGTCTCGGTCTCGCCGAAGCCGGCGAAGTTCAGCGTCTCGCCGACCGAAGAGGCGGAGAAGCCGTCGAGGGCGGGCAGGTTCTCCACGGGGGTGACGGCCTCGGTCACCGGGGTGGACAGCCGCACCAGGGCGATGTCGTTGGTCAGCGCCCTGCGGTTGTAGGAGGGGTGGATCAGCGTCTCGCTCACCGCGTAGAGGTGATCGATGATGTCCGCCTGGGGATCGTCGCCTACGTAGATGGCCAGATCGGCCGGGCTCATGGTCCTGAAGCTGCCGCCGCCCCGGGCGGTGTCCAGGCAGTGCGCGGCGGTGAGCACCACGTCGTCGGCGATCAGGGTGCCGGTGCAGAAGGACAGCACGTACACGGAGCTGCCGCCGCTGGTGAGCTGATGCAGCCCCACGACCGCGTCGTGCTCGGGGGCGTCTGGCGCGGAGCCGTTGATGATCTTCTCGCCACCGGTCGCCATGGGCCCGGCGCCGTCGATGACGCTGAGCTCGGCGGTGGTGCTGCAGGCCGTGAGGGCGAACATCGAGATGGCGAGCATCGGGAGCACGGTGAGGGCGCGCGGCATTCAGACTCCGGTCAGTGAGGTGGTCTGCACTTGAAAGTATGTGTAATCACAGACTTCTATCGCAGGTGCTCCGGCCCCGTCGATGCCGGATTCTCCGCGCTCTCGGGCGCCTGTACGGTGCTCCTACAAGTTTTTGTATCTCTGTCCCCTGGTCACCCGTACTCCCCGTAGATTGCCTGAAATGTCCGCGTGACCTCCAGTCGGAGTCCTCAAGTGAAGCTCGCTATCTGTCTCTCGATGCTCCTCGGCGTGAGCGCCTGCCCCTCGACCTCCGAGGACGACACCGCGACGGACACCGGCGACACCGGCGGGGCCTGCGCGGAGGAGGAGGTCTGTCACATCCCGCCGGGGAACCCGGAGAACGCGCACACGATCTGTGTCTCAGCCTCAGCGCTGGATGCCCACGAGGCCCACGGCGACTACCTGGGAGCGTGTGAAGCCGAGGACACCGGCGCGCCCTGAGCGCAGGCGTCGGGGATCAGGCGTTGGGGATCAGCAGGACCCCATTCTCACCGCCGAAGCCGTCCGAGCGGCGCACCAGGGCCTCGGGTGGGGGCACGGGCCGCCCGTCCACCAGGTAGCAGTACTCGTAGGTGCCTGGCGGCAGCGCCATCGCGAGCTGCCACTCGCCGTCCTCACCGCGCGTCATGGGGAGGGGCGCCCAGTCATTGAAGCTCCCGGTGATCATGACCTCGTCGGCGTCCGCGGCCGAGAGCGTGAAGAGGGTCTCGCCGCTCCAGGCGGGGGTGTCCGGGGGGCTCAGGTGGTTGGCCCGCATCGAGAGGCCGGCGGCGAGCTTGAGGCGGGAGATCTCCAGGCTGCCTGTGGTCCGCTCCCCGATGAGCTCCAGGCGCAGCGCCGCGCCGCGCCCCAGCTCCAGCTCCGCCGCGGTCCAGCCGCGCAGCGTCCGTGAGCCCGCGGGGCGCAGGCCGGCGACGTAGAGCCCGGTCTCGGAGGCCTCCCCGCCGGAGCGGGAGAGGCCGACCGACGCCAGCAGCGCCAGGGCCGGCGCGGGGGACCAGCGCGCGCCGCCGTCCAGCTCCAGCAGCGCCCGGGGCAGGGGGGCGTCGTCTTCGGGCCAGGCGCGGGCGTCCGCGCGGAGGTCGAAGCGCAGGCGAGGCGAGGTGGCCGCGCTGAAGAGCGCGGTGGTTCCCAGGCCCACACCCGCGACGTCGTCGGCGCTTCGGAGCGCGGGGCCCGCTCGCAGGAGCAGCAGATCGCCGGGAGCGGGGGAGAGCTGGAGAGAGGCCGCGGGCAGCAGCTCCAGCCAGCCCGAGCTGGCGCTGCCCCGGGCGCTGATGGTCGCGCCTGGGGCCATCGCCGCGTGGGTGTGGGCCTGGATCTCCAGGAGGTGGCTGTCCGATGCCGCGTCCGGGAACCAGCCCAGCAGATCGCCCAGGTACCACGCGGACCACGAGGCCGCGTCGCTGCTGCGGCCCAGCCCGCCGCGCAGCCGCAGCTCTCCCAGCGCCGCCGCGTCTCCATTCAGGACATCCACGCCCCCCAGGGTCGCGGCGTACATCGATCGCTCGGTGCCGCTCGCGTGTGCCGCGGGTGTCGAGAGCGCCGCGAGCGCCACCAGCGCTGGCAGCGCCGCCGTCAAATCTCGATCAGCGCGTTCTGTCGTCCGAAGCCGTCGTCGCGGGTCAGCAGGGCGGTGGGGTCGGTGACCCACTCCTCATCATCCAAGACGAACATGTACTCGTGGCGACCGCGGGGCAGGTGGAGCACGGTGAAGAAGGTGCCGTCTTCAGCGCGCTGCATGGGCGTCGTGACTTCTCCCCAGGCGTTCCAGCTCCCGGCGACCGTCACCGAGCGCGCGTCCGGCGCGTACAGCACCAGCTTGACCGGAACCCGGGTCTCCCCCTCGTCCGCCGCGGCCAGCGGCGCCGCGGGTGGGGGCTGCGGCATGGAGAGCTGGCCGGCGACGACCCCGAGCAGGAAGAACGCCGCCGCCATCACCGGACGGAGCCACGCGGGAGATGGAGCCGGGCGACTGAGCGCGCGGTCCAGCAGGTCTTCGGGAGCCTGATGGATGAGCAGGTGTCTCCCGGGATCGGCCTCATCGTGGCTCAAGGACGCCCTCACTGGTTGCCGTTGCCGTTGCCATTGTTCCCTTCGCCATGGTTGCCGTTGTTGCCGTTGTTGCCGTTGTTGCCGTTGTTGCCGTTGTTGCCGTTGTTGCCGTTGTTGCCGTTGTTGCCGTTGTTGCCGTTGTTGCCGTTGTCCTTGTTGCCGCCAGCGTTGGAGTGCTCGGGGGGGCCGCCCTGAAGCGCTGAGAACCCTGAGCGCCCAGCGGCGACCTCTTCGCCCACCTGGGCAGCCGCGGTCGCGTGGGGCAGGCCGCTGGCGACCAGCGCGCCGGCGGCGGTGGCGAGGCCGCTCAGGGCCAGCTCGGGGTTGCTGGAGTTCGCGGCCCGCTCGACCAGCGACAGCGAGCTGGCCTCGCTGAAGCCCGCGCCCAGCAGATCCGCGAAGCCCGTCAGCGCGGTGACCTGCAGCTCGGGAGAGAGCCTCGCCAGCCTGGCGACGCCGCGATCGCTGGCGCCCTCGCGCAGCGCGCCCGCGCCCGCGACGATGGCTTCATCGGTCGGCTCGAGGTCGGCCCGGGTCAGGAGCCGGCGGCTCTCGGAGAGCTGAGCGCTCATGGCCTCCAGCGCCTGAATCAGCCGCGCTGTCGGCACGCGCTTGGCGGCTCCCTCCTTCGCCTTGCTCTCCAGCGGAGCCGCCGGCGCCCCCGAGGCCCGGGCGGCCTCGATGACCTCGGCGATCTCTGGGGCGAGCGCCTCTTCAGCGTGTGAGGGGGCGCCCATGAGCAGGAGGGAGAGGGTGATGGTGGAGAACATTGTGGCTTTGGGGCCCTCGGTTTCCATCAACTACGTGTGGTCAGCAGCTCAGGATACAATCTCTGGATCGTGTCCTGAAGCATGACATTTCCGCGACGGACCCGCTGCTTGAGGGCGGGCACGCTCGCGCCGGTGATCTGAGACATCTCCGCGTAGGTCATATCGTCGAGGTGAAAGAGGGCCACCGCCTCCCGGTATCGCCGCGGGAGCTTGGAGAGGGCGTCCCGCACGGTCTTGTCTCTCTCGGCACAGGCCGAGAGCCGCTCGGGGCTCCTCGTGGTGTCCTGCTGCTCGGAGAGCGGCAGCACCCGCCGCCACCAGACCGTCCGCAGGTGATCGCGGCAGAGGTTGGCGGCGATGGAGAGGAGCCAGGGGCGGAACGGGCGGGCGGGGTCGTACCGGCGGCGGCTCCGGAGCGCCTTGGCCAGGGTCTCCTGGGAGAGATCCTCGGCGTCCACCGGGCTGTGGGTCATCCGCAGGCAGAGGGTGTAGAGGGTGTCCAGGTGCGGCCGTGACAGCGCGCTGAAGGCGGAGATGTCGCCGGCTTTGAAGCGACGCTGCAGCACATCACTCTCCTCCTGGGAGAGCCTCGGGGGGGTGGAGCGCACGCTGAGAGTATAGGGGCTGCCTGAGTGAGTAGCTGTGTTGAACTCAGGACAGCGTGTAGACCTCGACGGGCTCCGAGGCGCCGCGCAGCGCCAGCAGGCCGTGCCGGGTGAGCGGCGGGCCGCCGCCGGCCGCGCTGGAGGCCGCCACCGCCGACGCGGAGATCAGCACCGGCACGCCTTCGGTCTTGGTGGCGCTCTCCAGTCGGCTGGCTTCGTTCACGACGGAGCCCATCACGGTGTACTGGAGGCGGTCGGCGCTGCCGATGTTGCCCGCGATGGCGGGGCCGTAGTGGACCCCGATGCCCTGCTTGAGCGCGGGGAGGTTCAGGGCCTCCCGCTCGACGTTGTGGGCCTCCAGCGCCTCCTGCATCGCCGCCGCGCAGCGGATCGCGCGGAGGGCGTCGTCGGGCTTCGCCTCGGGGATGCCGAAGACCACCATGATGGCGTCACCGATGTACTTGTCGACGACGCCGCCTTCGGCGCGGATCACCTCCACCATGCGATCCAGGTAGTCGTTGATCTCGGTGACGAGCCGCTCGGGGGCGAGCCGATCCGAGTAGGCCGTGAAGCCCCGCAGATCCGAGAAGAGCACGGCGACCTCGCGGCGCTCACCGCCGGGGCGCAGGACCCCGTCGTCCGCCATCGCCTGCGTGGCGACCTCCTCCGAGACGTACACGCCCAGCGCCATGCGCGCCCGCTCCGCCTGGAGCACGGCCCCCGCGCCGTCCCGCACCAGATCCCGGGTGCGCCCGGCGATGGCGTAGCCGAGCGCGGCGGAGACCAGGAACAGCGCCGCGGCGATGGAGTAGTCCGCGTCCCCGACGAGCGGGGTGGGGCCGTTCACCGTCAGATCGATGGCGTAGATGCCCGCGGCGCCGAGCACATTGATGAACACCGACCAGTGCACCAGCGAGCGCTCAAGCCGCAGCCCCGAGAGCGCCATGGCGAAGGGGAAGAAGTAGAAGGCGGGCATGTGCAGCACGCCGGGGTAGCCGCCCCGCGCCCAGATCACGGTGGGGAGGATGGCCACGAAGACCACCAGCGCGTCCACGGTCACGGACAGGAGGAGCGCCAGGCTGGAGGCGATGTGCGTCCGGGACTGAGCGAGCCCCCAGATGGAGGCCGCCGCCGCGAGCGCCAGGCCCGCCGTGGTGATGCTCGGGCGGGGCTCCAGCGCCAGCAGCGCGAGGGGCCCGTCGATGAACATCACGGAGGAGAAGACGAGCGCCGCCGCAAGGATGCGGACGAGCGACACCGAGCGCTCGCCGCGTGTGACGCCCTCCGCCAGCGATGACTCGACGAGCTGGAGCGCGCGGTCGCTGGCCATCCTCAGCCCCCCTGGCTTCTGCGCTGGGCCTCGGCGAAGAGATCCCGGAGGTTGTTGGGCAGCAGCAGCCGCGCGGCCTTCTCGCCGGCCCACTCGGGGATGCCGCCGCCGATGTTCGTGCAGGAGCGGAAGCGCGCCCGGGTGGCGTCGCCCTCGGGGAGGAGCGCCCAGCTCCCGACGTTTACGCCGATCTCCACCGCCTGACCGTAGGCGTCCGCGATCGCCGTGACCCGCTCCGGGTAGGTCTGGGCGGCGTCCACCCGCGACCAGTGAAAGGCCCAGCTCCCGGGGCCCTCGCCGCCCTCCGCCACGGTGCCCCGCAGCACCCAGTACCGATCCGAGAAGGGCGGCGGCACCTTCAGCACCTGCAGGTAGTCGAAGCCGTCGCCGGCGGGCCCCAGCACCTCGGAGAGCGCGAGCCCCGCGGAGGACCACTGCAGGTTGCCGGGGATGTCGAGGATGATGGCCTTGAGCAGCTCCGGATCCGCCGCCGACACGCCGCTGATCTCCAGACAGTCCGCGCCGTCGAGGGGCTTGTGCCGGGCGATGACCTGTCCCCACTCCGGGTGAGCCTCCGCCTCCATCAGCACCCAGCCGTCGGGGGCGTCCGGATCGGGAGAGGCGACGGCCGGGGAGAGCAGCGAGGCAGCCAACACAGCGGCGAGCAGGTGCGTCATGTCAGGGAAGTAGCACGATTCTCGCCGGGGCTGCGGGTGGGATCTGACGCGGCGCATGTGTGCTTTCCCACAGGCTGTGGGCCGAGGACGGGGCGATCCGGCGGCACGAAGCTTGCAACCTCTACAGGCGTCGAACCCCCGCCGACGGAGCGCCAATGGACCAGCCGATGAACCTCTGGCAGCTGCTCTCTCAGGCTGGCTGGACCATGATGCCCCTCTACATCTGCTCCATCGCCGGCCTCACCCTCCTCATCCGCAAGCTGGCTCAGTTCCGCAGCGCCCGGGTCACGGACTTCACGGCGCTGGACGCGCTGGGTGATGAGGTCGCGGTCGAGGAGCTCGGGGCGATGGCGGAGTCCTGGCGCGCGCTGGACACCCCCCTGGGGCGGGTGCTGGCGGCGGCCGCCAAGGCCCTGGAGCGGCACCCCCGGCGCGCTGAGGAGGAGGCGTCGCGGGCCGCCGTCTCCGAGCTGGCGACCCTGGAGTACGGGCTCGGTGGGCTCGCCTTTATCGCCCAGGTCGCGCCGCTCTTTGGCCTCCTGGGCACCGTGCTGGGCATGGTGGACCTCTTCAGCGGCATGGAGGCCGCCGGCGAAGCCATCGACACGGGCACGCTCTCTTCGGGGATCTGGAAGGCGCTGCTCACCACCGCCGCCGGCCTGATGGTCGCCATCCCCGCGCTGGGCGGTCACGCTTGGCTGGGGAGCCGCCTGGACACCCTGCGCCGCCGCATGGAGGAGGGCGTGGGGCGCCTGCTCGACCCGGCGCTGGGCCGCGAGGAGGAGCGGTGAAGATCCCCGTCCGCAAGCGGGCGAGCCCGCAGCTCAACATCTCGCCGCTCATCGACGTCATCTTCATCCTGCTCATCTTCGTGGTGCTGGTGGCGCGCTTCGTGGATCAAGAGCGGCTGGACGTGACGGTGCCCTCGGCGGAGGCCGGGCGGCCCGCCGAGATCGACGCCCTCCTGATCACCGTGACGCAGGGCGGCCAGGTGTCCGTCGCCGACGACCTCGTGGGGGAGGACGAGCTGCTGGATACGCTGCGGCGCGCGCGGCAGCGCTACTCCCGGGCGGTGGTGGTGGCGGACGCCACGGTGGAGCTGCAGGCGGCGGTGGACGTCATCTCCTCCGCGAAGCTGGCGGGCTTTGAGGCCGTCGCGGTCGCGACCCGACCGCCGGAGCTGTAGATGTCGCTGAACTGGACCACCTCCTGGCAGGCGGCGCTGATCGCGGCGGTGGCGGCGCACGTCGGGCTGCTGGCGATCCCGCTGGACTACGAGCCCATCGAGCAGCCGCTGGAGTTCATCAACTTCGAGCTGGCGGAGGAGGACGCGCCGCCGGTGGCGGACGCCGAGCCCGAGCCCGAGCCCGAGCCCGAGCCCGAGCCCGAGCCCGAGCCCGAGCCCGAGCTGCCCGAGGAGCTGCCCCCGCCGCCTGAGGTGGTGGAGGAGGTCCAGGCCCCCGCCGGTGAGCTGGTGGACGACCCGGCCCGCGATCCGAACGTGACCTCGGTGGCGTCCAATCGCCCTGACGGCGAGATGTCGGATGAGGACGTCGCGGTGGTCACCGGGCTGCCGCTGGACGCGGATCAGCTCACCGAGGGGGGGATGGGCGTGCGGGTCGGCAACACCAACGAGGCCGGCTACGACGCCCCGGAGGGTGCGGACGTCACGAAGCTCCAGGGCTTCCGAGGCGGCGGTCAGGGCGGCGGCGGCAAGAACGGGACGGCCTCGGCGGGGGTGACCGAGAAGGCACGCATCCTGCGCGCCTACAGCCCGCGCTACCCCCGCGATCTGGTGATCGACGGCGTCGAGGGGCGGGTGAGGATGCGCGTCGAGGTGCTCACCAACGGTCGGGCGGGGCGGGTGGAGGTGGTCTCCGGGCTGCACCCGCGGCTGGACATGCTGGCCATCGACGCGGCGCGGCGCTGTCGCTACCAGCCGGCGCGGCGCGGGAAGGACAAGGTGGTGACGACCATCACGGTGAACATCCGCTTCCAGATCGAGAAGTGAGCGCGCCCGTCAGCGGGCGATCGGCGCGCCCAGCGCCGCCTCGGGGATGGCGAAGGCGTCGACGAGGCTCAAGGCCATGCCCCGGGCCTCCAGGCACAGCGCGTTGACTTCGTCCCGGATGGCCCGCGCCTTGGGCGCCTCAAAGACGCCATGTCGCAGGAACCAGGCCTGCTCCGCCTCCAGGCGGCTGAGCGCGTAGAGATCCCGCATCAGCGTCAGCGCGGCCCCGGTGCCGGGATCCTTCACCTCGGACACGGCGGCGCTGAAGCGCTCGTGGGTGACCCGGTCGGCGTGCGCCCGGCCCAATGAGACGAGGTGGTCCTGGCACTCGATCATGGCCTGGAAGCTGTCCATGCCGCCCTGAATACGGCTGCGGAGTCGACCGGCGGCGCTCCAGAGCAGCTTGTCCTCCCGGTGCTGGAAGGCCTCGGCCTGGAAGCTCGGATCCCGCAGGTGCTCGCTGCTCGTGAGCCTCGGCGTCAGCGGATCCAGCTCCGAGAGCTCCGCGCCAGCGCGCGCCACCAGGTGTCGCAGGATGCCAGAGACCCGCGTCTCGCCCAGCTCGGCCTGGAAGGCGCCCAGCAGCCCCTTGGCCGCGAGCTGCATCAGCACCATGTTGTCGCCCTCGAAGGTGGTGAAGATGTCGGTGTCGGCCTTGAGCGCGGCGAAGCGGTTCTCGGCGAGGTAGCCCGCGCCCCCGCAGCACTCCCGGCAGTCCTGGATGGTGGCGGTGGCGAACCAGGAGGCGGACGCCTTGATCGCCGCCGCGAGCGCCTCCACCTCCCGAGCGGTGGACGCGTCCCGGCTCAGGTAGTGGTCCACGACGTCGCGCAGGGTGAAGGTCAGGGCGTAGGCCCGCGCGAGGGCGGGCATCAGCCGCCGCTGATGGGTCTGGTAGTCCAGGATGGCGACCTCGGGCGCCCCCGCTGGACCGAACTGGCGGCGGCGGGCGCCGTAACGCACGGCGATGGTGAGGGCGCCACGGGCCGCGGCCAGCGCGGCGGTGGCGATGGTGATGCGCCCGGCGACGAGGGTGCCCAGCATGGTGAAGAAGCGCCGCGAGGGGCTGGGGATGTCGCTCTGGTAGACCCCGTCCGGGCCCACGGAGCCGTATCGATTCAGCAGGTTCTCCCGTGGAACCCGGACCTGATCGAACATCAGCCGCCCGTTGTCCACGCCGTTCAGGCCCATCTTGCGCCCGCAGTCGCTGATGCTCACCCCAGGCAGCGCCGCGCCGTCGCCCCCCCGGATGGGCACGAGCCAGGCGTGGACGCCGTGGGACGCCCCGTCGACGATGAGCTGGCCGAACACCGCGGCGAGCTGCGCGTGGCAGGCGGCGTTGCCGATGTAGTCCTTGCGGGAGGCGTCGTCGGGGCTGTGGATCACCCACTGATCGGCGTCGGGGTCGTAGGTGCCGGTCGTGCCGAGGGACTGGACGTTGGAGCCGTGGCCCGTCTCGGTCATCGCGAAGCAGCCCAGGGTCTTCAGGGAGGCCACGTCGGGCAGCAGGGCCCGGTGGCGCTCGGTGCCCAGGAAGTAGATGGCCCCGCCGAACAGACCGAAGTGCACGCCCATCTTGATGACGAGGGAGATGTCGAAGTCCGAGAGCGCCTCGACGCAGGCCATGAAGCTGCCCAGATCCTCCGCCGCGCCGGTGACCTCGGGGTAGGCGAGCTGGCCGATGCCCTCGTCGGCGAGTCGCGTGAGCCACTGGAAGACCTGCTCCCGGTACTCGGCGGTCGAGACCTCCCCGACGTGGGTGAAGTCGCCGCCGCTCAGCAGATCGCGGATGCGGTTGCGCTCGCGGTGGTAGCGGCCGTCGAGGAGGCGAGACATGGTGCCGACGTCGAAGGGGGCGCCGCTGAGTCGATCGGGGGGCGCGTGGAGGGTGAGAGTGTCTCCAGGGACGGCGCCGCGCTCGCTCTCGTGCAGGAGCTCCCGGACAGCCTCCGCGCTGGCGACCCCCAGTGCCTCCTCCAGCTCCTGGATGGCGCGGGTGACCTCCGGGAGGGGGGCGGTGCCGGCGGCGCGCGCGAGGGCGTCGCCGAGGCTGGCGAGGGTCTCGCGCTCGCGGCGTGGGGAGCGGTTGGAGAGCTCGCGGATGCGGCGCAGGAGGCGCAGCATCTGTGTGGCGGAGGGGGGGCTGTCTGGAACGAGCCAGTTGGCGAGGACGGGCTTGTCGTCGATGCCGGGGGCGAAGCGCTTCGCGGCGATGACGCGGATGTTCTTGAGCTCGGTGGGGCTCAGCTCGCCGTTGGACCAGGCGACGTAGATCAGCGGGAGGTAGGGGAGATATCTGAAGTCATGGAGCAGCGGATCAGTGTCGTGCATCGTGCCTCCCCGGCTGTGTGCGCCGGCCTGTTCCGTAAACCGCCCTCGCGCTGCCCATACTCTACTCAGGCGCCGCTCCGCGCGTTGGGTGGAGTTACGCCGTGTTGAGTTGGCATCGGTGAAGCTGTCGCTCTGATGTCTGGTCAAGAAGACAGTTTCGGTCGCACTTCAGCGCGGGTCTGGTCGTACTTCAGCGCTCTTGAGTCGCTGCCGCTGAAGTCCTCCCCGTCTTGGCTGGCGACTTGTACGCGCCGAAGGGCGCGCGCCAACTGCGAAGAGGCCCCTTTGAGGAACGCGACGTCCCAGCGCCCCACGGGAGAGGGTGTTGCGACGTCAGCTGCCTCGCCGCAAGGCGGGTTCGCTCGACCTTCAGCGCTCCTGCGTCGCTGCCTCTGAAGCCCTCCCCATGTCTTCTGGCCCCTGACGGGGCGAGGGTGCGAGCCCCCTGTGACCCCCCATTGAACCACCAGAACGTGCCGTCAGGCGCGCGCCAACTGCGACTGGGTACCTCTGAGGAACGCGACGTCCCAGCGCCTCACACTAGAGGGTGTTGCGACGTCAGATGCCTCGCCGCAAGGCGACATCAGGAGGCAAGACCTT
>Ga0316204_10005970_pt1 | contig 19380 bp, 13 predicted proteins | sample 6monrhotite_MG_2_FD_205661 | JGI IMG/M metagenome (GOLD analysis project Ga0316204, IMG submission 205661) | Microbial mat bacterial communities from mineral coupon in-situ incubated in ocean water Damariscotta River, Maine, United States -... | ecosystem: Environmental > Aquatic > Marine >...
CATGGCTTTGAAGTAGTCGAACGTTTGCCATGGAAACACGGTGCAAACCCTCACAATTCCCACTATTTATCCACCAAGGCCGGGAAATTGGGACACATGTTCTAATTTCTTGTCCTTGTTCATGGTCTAAGAAATTCAATTTGGCTTTTCTTTTTTAAGTTTGCTATGTTTATGCTATTAACTTTCATTTATGGGGGAACGTGTGGATATCGGTACATTTATTTTTCTTGGCGTGGTTGTTATCGCCGCATTCTATTTTGTTAATATCTACAATAATCTGGTCAGAATTAAACATAATGTCTCTCAGGCCTGGTCCAATATAGATATTCTTCTCAAGCAACGGCATGATGAATTGCCCAAACTGGTGGAAGTCTGTAAACAGTATATGGAGTATGAAGGTACGGCGCTGGAAAAAATTATTGCAGCACGTTCAAGTGTCTCACAGGCCAGGGAAGCGGGTGATATTGGTGCCCTGGGTATGGCTGAAGGCCAGTTAAGACTAGGTCTGGGCAGTCTGTTTGCCGTATCTGAAGCTTATCCGGAACTCAAGGCCAATGAAAATTTTCAACATCTGCAAAGCCGTATTACCGGCCTGGAAGATGCCATTGCCGATCGACGTGAATATTATAATGACAGTGTCAATATTAATAATGTCCGCATCGAGCAATTTCCAGATCTGATCGTTGCCCGTTTTTTCAACTTTAAACAACAGGACTTACTGGAATTTGAAGAAGAAGAAAAGAAGGATGTGGATATTAAATCCCTGTTTAATAATTAGCATTTTTATATCACCTTAACCAGAAAAAATGCTCGAATCCCTTAAACAACAAATCATTTCCGCTGATAATATCGCCATTATTATTGCCCTGGTAGTTCTGGCACTTATCTGTGGCGTATGTCTGTACGGAATTTTTCGTTTTTTTCATCGTTCACGCATGATTGACGATACCCCGACTTCCAAAATTCGCTCGGCACACCAGGGATTTGTGGAACTGGAGGGGCAAGGACGTTTGATGCAGGGCACTCCTATTGTTTCTCCGCTGAGTAAAAAGCAATGTCTCTGGTACAGCTATAAGATTGAGAAGAGAGTCAGAGAATATGATATTGGCCATAAAGACAGTCACGCCCATACCAAAACCAATTGGGAAACTGTTGATTCCGGTCTCAGTGATAACCTGTTTTTATTGGCTGATGAAACAGGCATATGTGTTGTCGATCCAGAAGGTGCCACAATTACTCCTAACTTCTCTAAAACCTGGTATGGCGACCGTGAATTTCATGGCGCGGATATGATCAGTGCGGATGCATTTTTATCGCTGTCCAGTGTTTCCGGTAAGCAGAATTATCGGTATACAGAAAAACTTATTGATGTTGGTGAAGAACTCTATGTATTAGGTCGTTTTAAAACCATCGGTGGACGTCGAGAGAAGTTTGACAAACCTGGAGAAGTCAGGGAGCTGCTAGCCAAATGGAAGACAAAGCCAAATATGTTGCTGGCACGGTTTGATGAAAATGATGATGGTGAAATTGATATACAGGAATGGCAAAAAGTCATGGCTGCAGCCGAGCAACATATTGAGCAAAGCTTAACCGAACGATTGGTGCAGCCGGAAATTCATACCGTTTCAAAACCTCTTGACAGTCGCCGTCCTTATATTATCTCTGTCGAAGATCAGACCACTATTTTGAAAAAATATCACTGGTATTCCAGAGGTAGCATTATGGGCTTTTTTGTCAGTGGTATAATTTTTGTCTGGATAGTTGGTATCCGCCTGGCAAATTAGATTGTACGACTACTATGTATAGTGGCTAATTCGGGCACATCAATTTTTACAGCCTTTCAATGCAAGTCATCTGCTGCATCCACAGTATTCTGCAATAAAGTGGCTACTGTCATAGGACCCACACCACCGGGAACCGGGGTAATATAAGCGGCCTTTTCTTTGGCGCTGTTAAAATCAACATCGCCCACTAAATGTCCATTATCGAGGCGATTAATACCCACATCTATGACGATACAACCATCTTTGATCCATTCACTATTGACAATGCCGGGTTTACCCACTGCCACCACAAGAATATCAGCCCGGTTGACGTGCTGTTCCAGGTTTTTAGTGAAGCGATGACAGGTGGTGACAGTACAGCCAGCTAACAGGAGTTCGAGACCCATGGGGCGTCCGACAATATTGGAAGCACCGACGATACAAACATCCTTACCCTTGATATTGTCGCCGCTATCAGCCATGATTTTTTCTAACAAAGTCATAACACCGCGAGGTGTGCAGGGACGTAAAACTGGCATTCGTAGTGCCAGACGACCGACGTTGTAGGGATGAAAACCATCAACATCTTTATCGGGATTAATTCGCTCAATAATTGTCTCAGGATTAATATGGGCAGGCACCGGTAATTGCACCAGAATACCATCGATACTGTCATCGCCATTTAGATCATCAATAAGTTTTAAAAGTTGTTCCTGTGTGGTGTTTTCAGATAGATCATGAGCAACAGAATGTAAGCCGACCTGTTGACAGGAATTTCGTTTATTTCGAACATAAACTTCAGAGGCGGGATCATTGCCGACTTTTATGACGGCAAGACCAGGAACACGCAATCCTTGCTGTAATCGTTCCTGGACACGCTGCTTTAATTGTTCTTTGATATCATTGGCAATGGATTTACCATCAATTATTTGTGCGCTCATAAGATATATCTACTTAAAATAACGAAAAATTTAGTTAAAACTGTGTGGCGCTATTTTACCTAAAAATGTAAGGATAAACTAAAATAATCTTTAAAAAAGCAGTATTTATTTTTCATGCCAAAAATATGAAAAAAATACTTGCATTGGTCAGACAAACTCATTAATATACGCACCACAAATGATTCTCGGCCATTATTAATTTAATTCGAAAAAATGGCTGTAAACATTAAATCGGGGTATAGCGCAGTCTGGTAGCGCGCTTGCTTTGGGAGCAAGATGTCGGGAGTTCGAATCTCTCTACCCCGACCACTTATTTTAAAATTATTACTGGATCAAAGTATCAATCCCAATTCTAAATAGTGATATTTTGTATTTGATCTGGCAATAGATTCTGCGCCCGTAGCTCATCTGGATAGAGCATCGGCCTTCTAAGCCGAGGGTAGCAGGTTCGAATCCTGCCGGGCGTACCATATTCAGCCCATGGGGTTTGTCAGGGTAATGACTGTTTAGCAAATGATCTTAGGTCATGCAAACAGTATCTCTGAAATATCCAGAATCAAGGTAAAACTTTTGTGGTGAGCGTAGCTCAGTTGGTAGAGCTCAGGATTGTGGCTCCTGCGGTCGAGGGTTCGAACCCCTTCGTTCACCCCAATTACCCCCCCTATACTGCGGATGTGGTGAAATTGGTATACACGCCAGATTTAGGTTCTGGTGCCGAGAGGCGTGAGAGTTCGAGTCTCTCCATCCGCACCATTTATTTCAAAACTCTTCTCAATTAATTATTATTTCCATCGTACATATTTACCTCAATTCGATTACCTTCAAATCATCGATTATTAGTTCATTTAATGGCGGATTTAGCTACTCTAAGTGCGTTCAATAGCATTAATCCAGCGTGAAAAGCAGAAAATAAGACTTATCAGATTAATTTTTTATGGACTTTGTTAAAAAATATTAATTATTAGCGATGATATCTTGTATAATATTAGGTTTAGCCATATATAGACACATATCATTATCTTTGAAACACTGTAAACAGCGTAATAAATTTGCTCTAAGTGGATAATGATTTGATTTTGAAATTAATTTGATTGTAACGAGGATAGAAAATGCAGGTTTCAGTAGAACCAAAAGAAGGTCTTGAAAGAGAAATGGTGGTTGAATTACCAACCACAAATATCGATGGAGAAGTGCAAACTCGTTTACAATCCTTAACTAAAACAGTCAAAATTAATGGCTTTCGTCCCGGAAAAATTCCTTTTGCTGTGATTAAAAAGCGTTATGGCGGTCAGGTTGAAGCCGAAGTTTTAAATGAAAAGCTTCAGCAAAGCTATTTTGAAGCGGTTTCTCAGGAAAAAATAAATCCTGCCGGACAACCTCAGATAGATATCGTTGAAAACGATAATAAAGACACAATCACCTATAAGGCTACTTTTGAAGTATATCCTGAAATTAAGACCGCTTCTTTGAGTGGTCAGAGCTTTGAAAAGGCCGTTGTCAATATATCTGATGCAGATATTGATTCAACGATTGAAAATATCCGCACACAAAATCAGAGCTTTACCGATGTGGATCGTGGCGCTGAAGACGATGATCAGGTGACTGTTGATTTTACCGGTACGATTGACGGTGAAGGTTTTAAAGGGAATCAGGGCCAACAGGTTCCTGTCGTGTTGGGTAAGGGCCAGATGATTTCGGGTTTTGAGGAAGGTCTAAAAGGGGCTAAAGCCGGAGATGAACTTACTCTGGATCTTAAATTTCCTGAAGACTATCACTACCAGGATGTTGCCGGTAAAGAGGTTCAATTTGCAGTAAGCGTTTCTGCGGTCAAGCAAGCATCACTTCCAGAAATGAACGATGAATTCTTTGCTCAGTTTGGCATTACTGAAGGCGGTAATGAAGCGTTTCGGGCTGAAGTCAGAAAGAACATGCAGATTGAACTGGATAAAGCCATTTCTTCAAACATGAAAAACCAGGTCATGGATTCTATTCTTGAAGTGAATGATATCCTGGTGCCTAAGGCATTGGTCCAGGAAGAAGCTAAAAACATGGCTCAGCAGATGCAATCGCAATATCAGTTGCAAGGCCATGGTGAAGCTGAATTGCAAACCAGTTTATTTGAAGAGCAGGCAAAGCGTCGTGTTACCCTGGGCCTTATTCTAGCTGAAGTGGTTAGAAGCAATGAATTGAAAGCTACATCAGAAATGGTCAAAGAAAAAATCAATGAATTAGCGTCCACTTACGAAAATCCTCAGGAAGTTTTGGACTATTATATGTCTAATAAAGAAAAACTGGCTGAGATCGAATCATTTGTTCTGGAAGAAAAGGTCGTTGACTGGGCATGTGAACAGGCAACCATTGAAAATAAAGAATATTCTTTTTCTGAATTTATGAATCCAAAGAAAGATGAAGCGATAGCTTAAAAAATTTCTTTCTTCATAAATCAGCAGCAATTAAAACCAAGGATTTCGCATTAATGATAGACAATAAAATCACAAACGGGACTTTACAGGCCGATGCTCTGGGGCTGGTACCTATAGTAATTGAACAAACTGCAAGAGGGGAGCGCTCTTTTGATATTTATTCTCGTCTGCTAAAAGAGCGGGTGATTTTTTTGGTTGGTCAGGTTGAAGACCATATGGCCAACCTGATCGTTGCGCAATTATTATTTCTGGAATCTGAAAACCCGGATAAGGATATTCATTTATACATCAACTCACCGGGTGGTTCCGTGACTGCCGGTATGTCCATCTATGACACCATGCAGTTTATTAAACCGGATGTTAGTACCATGTGTATTGGTCAGGCAGCCAGTATGGGTGCTTTATTATTGACCGGCGGTGCCAAAGGAAAAAGATATTGTCTGCCCAATTCGCGCATGATGATTCACCAGCCATTGGGTGGTTTTCAGGGGCAGGCTTCTGATATTGAAATTCATGCTAGAGAAATCATGGCATTAAAAGACAAACTGAACCAGATCATGGCTGAACATACCGGTCAGAGCATGGAGGTGATTGCTCGTGATACGGATAGAGACAACTTCATGAGTGCTCAGCAGGCTGTTGATTACGGTCTTGTGGATCAGATGCTTGCCCAGCGTGAAATTGCGTCAGAAGATTCGAAAAAATAATAAGCCGATTTTAACTTGGCAAACTGGATACTCCTGGACCAGGTTCTAAAACCTAGTCTTTTTGTCAACTTTAATGGATAAAAGTTGATTTATGAGTTAATAAGACATATAAATGTAATAAATGTGGTTACAATACAGGGAGCTTTTTGCTGGATAATGTTTTGGACCAACGCGATGTGCGCATTGATACACTTATATTGATTAGATAGGGCATACATTTCCCTGATACGAGGTTCGTTTTATGAGTGATGATACTCAAAACAAAGATGATAATGGAAAATTACTATACTGTTCTTTTTGCGGCAAAAGTCAGCACGAAGTCAGAAAACTAATTGCAGGTCCTTCTGTATTTATTTGTGATGAATGTGTTGAATTGTGCAATGATATCATTCGCGAAGAAATTCAGGAGCAGGGTGGTTCGGTTCCAGGTAAAAAATTACCAACTCCTCGTGAAATCAATAAGATACTGGATGAGTATGTCATTGGTCAGGTTGGTGCCAAAAAAATCCTTGCTGTAGCCGTCTATAACCATTACAAGCGTCTTGAAAGTGGTCATAAAAAAGATGATGTTGAGTTATCAAAAAGTAATATTTTGCTGATCGGGCCTACTGGTTCAGGCAAAACCTTGCTGGCTGAGACTCTGGCTCGCTTATTGGATGTCCCTTTTACCATTGCTGATGCCACGACATTGACCGAAGCAGGTTATGTTGGTGAAGATGTTGAAAATATCATACAAAAGCTACTGCAAAAATGTGACTATGATGTTGAAAAAGCACAAACAGGTATTGTCTACATTGATGAAATAGACAAAATTTCACGCAAATCCGATAATCCATCCATTACCCGTGATGTTTCTGGAGAAGGTGTACAACAGGCATTACTCAAACTGATTGAAGGGACCGTTGCTTCGGTACCTCCTCAGGGCGGTCGCAAGCATCCGCAACAGGAATTTCTGCAGGTGAATACTGGAAATATTCTGTTTATCTGTGGTGGGGCATTTGCCGGCCTGGATAAGGTGATTCAGGAACGCTCTGAAAAAGGTGGCATTGGTTTTGGCGCAGAAGTCAAAAGCAAGGATGAAAGTAAGAGTATTGGTGAGTTACTGGATGATATTGAACCGGAAGATTTAACCCGTTATGGCCTGATACCTGAATTTGTGGGGCGTTTACCCGTCATTGCGACCTTGCGTGAGCTTGATGAAGAAGCATTGGTTAGAATCCTTACGGAGCCAAAAAATGCTCTTGCTAAACAATATGGTAAACTCATCGAAATGGAAGGTGCTGAACTGGAATTACGTGATGAAGCACTGAAAGCCATTGCTAAAAAAGCAATGGAAAGAAAGACTGGTGCTCGTGGCTTACGTTCTATACTTGAACATGCGTTACTGGATACTATGTACGAACTGCCATCAATTGAAGATGTTCAAAAAGTCGTTGTAGATGAGACTGTGATAGAAGGTTTATCTGAACCATTATTAATTTATGAAAATACAGATAAAAAAGCCTCCGGAGAATAATTATATTGGCTATGTGGTGATTTTTAGTCATGTAATTGCAAAAAAGGGGCTTTCAGCCCCTTTTTTTATGTGTGAATCGATTATTTGGCGCTTAACTATAAACCGTTTTGAGTTTTACCTTGAATTTTAAACATAAACACCCATATATTACATTAGTTGAATACACAAAAACTTTTTTACAACCTTAAAAAAGTCACATTAGCGAGGAACTCCTTGATGGAGAATGAAAATGATTTTTCTGAAATAACAGATACAACACAAATTTATCCGGTATTACCTCTAAGAGATGTTGTTGTCTATCCTCATATGGTTATACCTCTTTATGTTGGGCGTGAAAAATCAATCAACGCACTTGAAGCTGCAATGGAAGAAGATAAAAAAATTCTGTTGATTGCACAAAAAAACGCTTCGGATGATGACCCAAAACCTGAAGATATCAATACCGTTGGTACTATCGCAACCATACTCAGATTATTAAAATTACCTGATGGTACCGTTAAGGTGTTGGTAGAAGGTGATGAGCGAGCAGAAATACAGAATATCTTCACCACAGAAGATTTCTACACGGCTCAGATTTCTATTTTTGAAACCAAAAAAATAGAAGAAAGGGAAGCGGATGTTTTAACCCGAACGGTTATGAATCAATTTGATCAATACGTCAAAATGAATGATAAGGTACCGCCCGAGATATTATCATCCTTGTCCAGTATTGAAGACCCCAGTCGGCTGGCAGATACCATTGCTGCCCATATGCCTCTTAAGATAGAGGAAAAACAGGTTATTCTAGAAATCACTGATGTCCGTGAGCGCCTGGAACATCTGCTGGCGCAGATGGAATCTGAAATTGATATTCTTCAGGTTGAAAAGCGCATTCGTGGTCGTGTTAAGCAGCAAATGGAAAAAAGCCAGCGGGAATATTATCTGAATGAGCAGATGAAGGCGATTCAGAAAGAATTAAATGATATTGATGATGTTCCGAATGAATTAGAAGAACTTGAAACCAAATTAAAAGAATCCGGTCTATCCACTGAAGCCAAGAAAAAGGGCATGGCCGAGCTGAATAAGTTAAAGATGATGTCTCCCATGTCAGCCGAAGCATCAGTGGTTAGAAATTATCTCGAGTGGTTGACCAATGTTCCCTGGAAAAAGCGCTCCAAAGTTCGTCATGATTTATCCAAAGCGGAAGCCATTCTTGAGGAAGATCATTATGGCCTGGAAAAAGTAAAAGAACGTATTCTGGAATACCTTGCTGTGCAACAACGCATGAAAAAGCTCAAAGGACCCATTTTATGTCTTGTTGGCCCCCCTGGAGTTGGTAAAACATCTTTGGGACAGTCCATTGCCCGGGCAACCAACCGTAAGTTCACTCGTATGTCGTTGGGTGGTGTTCGTGATGAAGCAGAAATTCGAGGCCATAGACGTACCTACATAGGTTCAATGCCTGGAAAAATCATGCAGAATATGGCCAAAGTTGAAGTGAAAAACCCCTTCTTTCTATTGGATGAAATCGATAAAATGGCTATGGATATGCGTGGTGATCCATCATCGGCATTGCTAGAAGTTTTAGACCCTGAGCAAAACAATACCTTTAATGATCACTATATGGAAGTGGATTATGATCTGTCGGAAGTAATGTTTATTGCGACCTCCAACAGTATGAATATACCGGGGCCACTGCTTGATAGAATGGAAGTGATTCGTATTCCTGGCTATACTGAAGAAGAGAAATTAAACATTGTTTCACGTTATCTCATTCCAAAGCAATTGAAAAATAATGGCTTGAAAGAGTCAGAATTAACTATCAGTGAAGGTGCTATTCGCGATATTATTCGTTATTACACTCGTGAAGCTGGTGTTCGTAGCATTGAACGAGAAGTGGCGAAACTTGCTCGTAAAGTAGTGAAAGAAATTCTGCTGGATAAAAAGGTCAAAAAAGTTGCTGTGACCAGTCGTAATATTGAAAAATATCTGGGTGTTAAACGTTATCGCTATGGCAGTGTCGACCAGGAAAATCAGGTTGGTCAGGTTACAGGTCTTGCGTGGACAGAAGTTGGTGGTGAAATCTTAACCATAGAAACTGCGGTAATGCCGGGTAAAGGCAAAAATAGTGTTACCGGACAATTGGGTGATGTCATGAAAGAATCTATCCAGGCTGCCATGTCTGTGGTCCGTAGCCGCTCGGACGTTCTGGGTATCGCTCAAGAAGTCTATGAGACCAAGGATATCCATATTCATGTACCCGAAGGTGCCATCCCCAAAGATGGACCGAGTGCCGGTATAGGTATGTGCACTGCACTGGTATCGGCATTGACTGAAATACCCGTTAATGCCGATGTCGCCATGACAGGGGAGATAACTCTTAGAGGTGAAGTCCTCCCTATTGGTGGTTTAAAAGAAAAGCTCCTGGCGGCGCTTAGAAGTGGTATAAAGACAGTCGTTATTCCAGAAGAGAACCGTAAGGACCTGGTTGAATTACCCAAAAATATTGTCACTAAGCTGGATATAAAACCGGTACAGTGGATTGATGAGGTATTACAGATTGCTCTGGTTCATATGCCTGAATCTGTAAAACAATCTGAATCCAGGTCAAACTCTAAAGTCTCAGGCAATAAAAAATCAGGTACTATTAGAGCACATTGAAGTTTTAATGTTTTTGTTGTAAGAAAATACCAGAGTGACAACTCTGGTATTTTTTTGTGTGATGAGGTTACAAATATTTTTATTGCGTAAATACAAATAAAAAATATTATCCGTTTTTTATTTAATTCGAATGATAAGGGTAACGCTTTGTTTTTAAAAAATATTATTCTGTAATAGTCACGCATATCAAGAATTGAAGCGTAAATGAATTTATATATAATCAAAGAAAATTTAAATTTAATGCAAATTTTGCTAGATTTTAACAATAAATTTTGCTTCAATATCCCGGTATCCGTTGTAACACAACGCCTGAATTAATAAATAATAAATTTTTTTATCGTATTATCTATAAATCAAAACATCTTTATTTGGTTATAAAGACAGATTAAATAATTCAGATTTTTTTTCATTGACAGGTTTTACGACCTATCATTGGAACAATCAATCATGATGTTAATTTATAGATCTAAAAGGGGACCTTTTGTGAACAAATCCGAATTAATTAACGCTATTGCTGAAAATGCTGATTTACCTAAAGCTTCTGCTGGTCGTGCATTAGATGCAACCATCAAAGCTATCACTGACTCACTCGCTAATAATGAGCCAGTTACTCTGATAGGCTTTGGTACTTTTGAAGTGAGAGAAAGAGCAGCTCGTTCTGGCCGTAATCCTCGCACTGGTGAAACTATCCAGATTAAAGCGGCAAAAAATCCTGCATTTAAAGCTGGTAAAGCATTAAAAGAAGCGGTAAACTAGGCCCTCTTTTTTTCCGGTATCTGTTTCCTGAAATTAGGATTCACTAAAAGTATTTGCTAATACTTTTCACTGGAAATGCGCTTTATAAAGAACTGGTTTAATAAAAATTAGTTTTTGGGTGATTAGCTCAGCTGGTCAGAGCACCGCCCTTACAAGGCGGGGGTCATAAGTTCGAATCTTATATCACCCACCACTCTTATTAGTAGATAGTACATAAATTAATATAGAGTAAATTGAAAAAAAATTGGAGCGGTAGTTCAGTTGGTTAGAATACCTGCCTGTCACGCAGGGGGTCGCGGGTTCGAGTCCCGTCCGTTCCGCCAAATTAAAAAAAGCGCGTTTTTGACGCGCTTTTTTTTTGATCATATTTTTTTTGACCTTAAAAGACATTATACTGTAGAACAATTTTTTATTTGTTTACACATTGCTACAAATTGATTTGATGAGAAAAGTTCATGCTATTACATAGTATCAGAGAAAGAGCGACGGGCTGGTTTGCCTGGGTAATTGTTATTCTGATTTCCATTCCATTTGCGTTATGGGGTATCAATAGTTATATCACTCCAGACTCGAATCCTGCAGTAGCAAACGTTGGTGACTATAAAGTCACGGTGCAGGAGTTTCAAAATGCCGTACAAAATGAGTCACAAAAATTAAAAGGTCAGGTTGATGATGCCCTGATTAAACAAATTGTCCTTGAACGCCTGATCAATAATCGTGCGATGATAAATTATTTATCTGGTTCTGGTCTTAATATCAGCAAAGCCCAGATTGATGCCCAGATCCGTAATGATGAAAACTTTCAACTTGATGGTAAGTTTTCAGAAGATTTGTATAATCGTTATTTACCCAGCGCTTACAGTAAATCTAATTATCGTAATTCAGTCGCAACGCAATTATTATTGCAGCAATTTTCTGATGGGGTCGTGCAATCATCCATTGTTACCGAACAGGAAGTTAAACGAATTATTCAATTAATTAAACAAAAAAGAGACATTAGTTACGTTACTATCAATACTGATGATTATAAAGACGCAGTAACGGTTTCTGATGAAGAAATAAGCAATTACTATCAAAACTTTCAAGACCAGTTTCAAAATCCTGAACAGGTTAAATTAGCTTATATAGAAATTTCCAGAGAAGATGTCGCTAAAACGATTGATATCTCAGATGAGCAGGTTGAAAAATATTATCAGGATAACCTGTCTGAATATACCCAGCCAGAACGCCGTAAGGCCAGTCATATTTTGTTTACCTTTCCGGTGGATGCAAATGATGAAAGCAAATCAAAGGTGCAGGCAGAAGCCCAGGCTGTACTTGATAACATAAAGTCTGGTGCAGATTTCGCCGAAATGGCCAAAATACATTCTAAAGATCCAGGTTCGGCTGAAAATGGTGGTGATTTAGGCTTTTTTGGCACTGGTGAAATGGTACCAGCCTTTGAAGCCTCGGCTTTTTCTTTAAAACCCGGAGATGTGAGCGAGTTGATTGAATCACCTTTTGGCTATCACATAATAAAATTGATTGCAGTTGAAGGCGGTGAGTCAAAACCACTGGATGAAGTAAAAGAAACCATTATAACTACTTTGCAGTTTGATCAGGCTGAAAATGCCTATTTTGAAAAACAAGAAACTATGCAGACAATGGCCTATGAGCAACCTGATTCTCTGGAATCAGTGGCAGCTGAGCTTGGTCTGACGATTAAACAATCTGAATTGTTCAGTCAGGCTGGTGGTGAAGGCATTTTTTCTAACAGCAAATTATTAAACGCGGCCTTCAGTGAAGCTGTGCTCGAAGAGGGTAATAATAGTGACTTAATTGAGCTGGGCGATGACCATGTTACAGTCATTCGGGTTATAGAGCGAATTCCAGCAAATATAAAACCACTCGATGAAGTAAAAGATTCCATTGCATTGCGCTTAAAATCTGATGCCATGATTGGCAAAGCTCAGTCAAAAGCGGATGAGATAGTAAAAGAAATGCAGGCAGGTCAATCCATGACGGATGTCGCTCAAGCTCATTCATTGAAAGTTGAGAACACCGGCCTGGTGGATCGTCAGGCAGTTAATGTACCTCCCGGTATTATGATGAAAGCCTTTACAATGCCCAGAGATAGCAAATATGCCACCACTAAAACACTCGCAGGAAATATTGCTATCCTTGCCATAAATTCTATTGAAGATGGAGATACTGGTGATAAGGAATTATTTGACAGTATCAAAGCGGCATTAATACAAAATAAAGGTAACCAGAACACGGCATTATCCGTATTACAAATTCGTTCAGAATCTAATATAAAAATTAATTCTCAACTTCTGAACGAAGAAGAATAAATGATTAAAGGCGCTTTTTATTAGTGCCTTTTTTCATCGTAGAAAAAATTTTCCTTCTTATTTCCTCTGTTCCTGATTACTTAATTTATCGTATAGAAAATCCTATTAAGGAGAAAACTATTGAAACTTAAATTACACTGGCAAATTTTAATAGCCCTGGCTTTATCCGTAATTGCAGGTTTAATTACAGGTCAGGATGCAGCACTATTTGGTGTAACATTTGATAGTGCTTATCAATTCATTGGTCAATTATTTCTTTCTGCTTTAAAAATGCTCATTGTTCCGTTAGTACTATCCTCGATTATAGTTGGTGTCTCAGGACTTGGTAATGACAGTAATCTGGGCCGAATGGGACTGAAGACTTTAGTCTATTATGCTTTCACCAGTTTTATTGCCATCTTGATTGGTTTATTACTTGTAAATATCATTGCCCCAGGATATATCGATGGTGAACCGGCGAAAGATCTTATCGGCTTACAACCTGTACCTGAGAGTACAGTGGCAAAAGTGGAAGGCAAAGGCGCTAGTGATATCGCTGAAATCTTTTTAAGAATTGTGCCACCCAATATCGTTTCCGCAGCCGCTAATGGACAAATGTTGGGGCTGATATTTTTTAGTTTATTATTTGGCTTCTTTATGACTAAAATTTCACAGGGACCTGCTGAGTCCATGCGCAGTTTTTGGGAAGGCATTTTTGAAACCATGATGGAAATGACAAATTTTATTATGAAATTTGCTCCTCTTGGTGTGTTTGGCCTGGTCGCTCATGTTATCGCCGGACTGGATGCGGAAAGTCTGGATGACTTGTTTAGTTCTCTGGCAATGTTTGTGCTTACCGTACTGCTTTCATTAGCGATCCATGTCTTCGTGGTGATGCCGCTTATTCTATCTCTGATTGGTAAAGTAAATCCTGTTAGACATTATAAAGCTATGTTACCAGCTATGTTGACAGCCTTCTCCACGGCTTCCTCCAGCGCTACTTTACCTATAACGATGGAATGTCTGGAAAAAAATGCCGGGGTTTCCAATAAAACCAGCAGTTTTGTCCTGCCTTTGGGAGCTACGGTAAATATGGATGGCACGGCACTTTATGAATGTGTGGCTGCCATGTTTATTGCACAGGCATATGGACTGGAGCTAACATTTGCTACACAGTTTACGATCGTCTTCGTGGCACTGTTAACATCAATTGGGGTTGCAGGTATTCCTTCGGCAAGTCTTGTTGCTATTACCATCATTCTGACTGCAATTGGTCTGCCATTAGAAGCCATCGGCTTGATTCTGGCAGTCGATCGTATATTGGATATGTTTAGAACTTCTGTGAATGTCTTTAGTGACTCATGCGGGGCAGTAGTAATTGCAAAATCAGAAGGCGAGACTGGAATACTAGAGAAATAGGTGTTCTTCAGTTGCTAACTGGATGCGCCAGGCGCGCATCCAGTTAGCTTTTATTCTGACTCTTCAGTGTTCTTGCTTAAGGCGCCCATGCCGATATGATTGTAACCGGAATCAACGTAAATATTTTCACCGGTAATTCCTGAAGCCAAGTCAGAACATAAAAATGCAGCAGTATTACCAACATCATTAATGGTGACATTTCTTCTTAATGGCGCATTTTCTTCAACATGAGTTAACATTTTACGAAAATCTCCAATACCCGCAGCAGCCAGGGTTCGAATGGGGCCAGCAGAAATGGAATTGACTCGAATGCCATCAGGTCCCAGAGATTCAGCCATATAACGTACATTGGCTTCCAGACTGGCTTTGGCAAGTCCCATGACATTATAGTTGGGCATAATACGTTCTGAACCAAGATATGACAGAGTCAGCAGGGCACCATTTTGTCCTTCCATCATATTACGGCCTGCTTTAGCAAGAGCGGCAAAACTGTATGAACTGATTTCATGAGCTGTAATAAAGCCTGCACGGGTGACACTGTCCAGATATTCACCGCTCAACTCATTGCGTGGTGCGAAGGCCACCGAGTGAACAATGATGTCCAGATGATCCCAGAAATTATCCAGATCTTCGAAAACCTTTTCAATCTGTACATCATCGGATACATCACAGGGGAGCACAATGTCTGAATCGCATTCAGACGCCAGTTTTTCAACCCGGCTTTTTAGCTTGTCATTCTGGTATGTAAATGCAAGTTCGGCCCCTTCACGTTTCATTGCCTGGGCAATTCCCCAGGCAATTGAACGATTACTGGCAAGACCAACGATAAGTGCCCGTTTACCCTGCATAAATCCCATATTTTACTCCTTGAATCATACTAATGTTTTGTCTTACGTCGAGATTAATTATCTTGAGAACTAATATTCTATTAATCTGTCTAATTATTGCAAGTTGCTTATCAGGCCAGATGGTTTATAAGGCTTAGTCCTTGAAGGAATTAAGCTTTTTATCCAACCCGGTCCGGATAATCGTGAATAGTACTTGTAATAAAATCTAATGTGGATATGATACCTTTGATAAGTTGAATAAACTAGATATTATTTGAAAAATCTGTAAAAAACGGTAAAAAATGACACCAAAAAACAGTTATTTTAACAAAACTTATATCACTCTTTTTGTCTTCTTTTCCCTTTTGATTATTAGTAAATTAGCTCTTTCTGATTATGCCATCGCTTATGGTTACACGCCAAAATATGCTAAAGATTTCTCCCATTTTGATTACGTCAATCCCGATGCGCCAAAGGGCGGACGTCTGGATTTAAATGGCTCACGTACTTTTGACCGCCTTAATCCATATTTGCTTAAAGGAGTTTCGGCTGATGGTGTGGATGGCCTGGTTTTTGAAACTCTGATGGAACAAAGTCTTGATGAGCCCTATACCTTTTATGGTTTACTTGCCGATGATATCAAGGTCGCCGATGATGGTTTATCAGTCACTTTTCATATCAACCAGAAAGCGCGTTTTTCCGATAACACACCCGTTACCGTAGAAGATGTAAAGTTTTCCTTTGATATCCTGATGCAGGATAAACATACGCATCCTGCCTATAAAATTGTGCTTGGCAATGTTCAAGAAGCAGTCATTTTAGATGATGAATCCATACGTTTTAATTTTAAGGAAAAAAATGCCAAATTGCCTATGCTCCTGAGCAGTTATTTGTCAGTGTTTCCCAAACACTGGGTTGGGGATATGGAATTTAAAGATACTGCGATGAAAACACCCATCGGCAGTGGTCCCTATGTGATGGAAAGTTACGACACTGGCAAACAGATTATTTTTAAGCGTAATCCTGACTATTGGGCGGCTGATCTTGGTATTCGTAAAGGTATGTTTAATTTTGATCAAGTGGTCTATAAATACTTTCGTGACAGCACTATTGCCCTTGAGGCCCTGAAAGCCGGGGAATATGATTTTCGTCATGAATATAATTCTAAAATGTGGGCACGTGATTATAGTGGTCGGGTATTTAATAATAAGCAGATATTGAAAGACAATATCCCACATAAAAACAGTGTTGGGATTCAGGGGTTTATTTTTAATACCCGCAGAGAGTTGTTCAGTGATCGACGTGTTCGTGAAGCTCTGGTATTGGCCTATGATTTTGAATGGGCCAATCGTATGCTGTTTTATAATCAGTATCAACGTAATAATAGCTATTTCAGTAATACTGAACTGGCGGCATCTGGTCCTATTTCTCAACGCGAGCGCGAACTCCTGGAACCCCATAAAGAGCTGTTGGATCCACGAGTGTTTAATGATGCCTGGGAACCACCTGAGACCACCGCGCCATCATCTCTTCGGGATAACCTGCGGCAGGCAATCAAGTTACTGAAGTCAGCGGGTTGGGAATATCAGGATGGGGCCTTGCGCAATAAACAGGGACAGTCTTTTAAGTTTGATTTGTTATTATCTCAAAAAGCTTTTGAACGAATTGCTGCTTCCTATGCAAGAAACCTGGAAAAGCTCGGCATTACCATGGATTATCGTACGGTTGATTTTGCCTTATACAAACGTCGGGTTGAAACCAAGGATTTTGATATGATTGTTTCCGGTTTTTCCCAAAGTCAGGTTCCTGGGAATGAGTTGGAAGGTCGCTGGCATTCAAAAACTGCCGATGTCGATGGTTCGGCTAATTACCCGGGTATAAAAAATCCTGTCATTGATGAATTACTTAAGCAATTGAGCAATACCACAGATCGAAAGGAAATCATTGCTCTGACCAGAGCGATGGATCGGGTATTATTAAGCGAGTTTTATCTGGTGCCTCATTGGTATATTGCCTCACACCGAATTGCTTATTGGGATAAATTTGAATTTCCTGATAACTTACCCAGCTATTTCCCAGCCGAAGGCTGGATGCTTTCTACCTGGTGGTTTAAACCGGAATACCGTCAGGTTAGTGACAGCCCATCAAGCTGATTATTAGTCACATGACAGGTATAAGCAAAATCATTATGATGCAACAGCTACACTGAATCGATATAAGAATTATAAGTAACCAAATATGTTTTATTACATACTGAAACGTCTGCTGCTGATGATACCAACTTTATTTGGTGTCATGCTGATAACTTTTATCATTACTCAATTTGTACCCGGTGGTCCGGTTGAACAATTGGTTGCCCAATTGACGGGGCAGGATCAAATGACTGAAGCGGGAAGTGCTTCCAGTGAGCTTTATCGAGGGGCAGAAGGTATTGATCAGGAACGTCTGAAAGAAATTAAAGCATTGTACGGTTTTGACAAGCCACCTGCAGAACGATTTTTTACCATGATGGGCAATTATCTCACCTTTGAATTTGGTGAAAGTTATCATCATCACAAATCGGTCATGGAGTTAATTATTGATAAACTGCCGGTATCCATCAGTCTGGGGATGTGGACTTTTTTTATAACTTATCTCTCCTGTATACCCTTAGGCATCGCTAAAGCGATCCGTGATGGCTCCCGTTTTGATATGATTACCAGTACTATTGTACTGGTTGGTTATGCCATTCCAGGATTTGTTCTGGGCATTTTGCTTCTGGTTATTTTTGGTGGTGGCAGTTTCTTTGAAGTGTTTCCATTGAAGGGACTGACATCGGACAATTGGGAACAATTAGGCTGGTTCGATAAAATACTCGATTACTTATGGCATATGGTCTTACCCATTATTTCTTCAGTGATTGGCAGTTTTGCCGTAATGACCATGCTGACCAAAAATAGTTTTCTGGAAGAAATACGAAAAAATTATGTCGTTACGGCCAAAGCAAAAGGCCTGGGTCCTAATCAGGTGTTATATAAACACGTTTTTCGCAATGCCTTGATACCACTGATCACTGGTTTTCCGGCCAGTTTCCTGGCAGCTTTTTTTGCCGGTAGCTTATTAATCGAAACGATTTTTTCCCTGGACGGTCTGGGTCTGTTGTCCTATGAATCCATTGTGCGCAGGGATTATCCTGTGGTGTTAGGTACTCTGTATTTATTTACCCTGTTAGGTTTATTGACCAAACTGATTACCGATTTATCCTATGTGCTGATTGATCCTCGAATTAAATTTGATTCGGATAGCAGTGGGGGACAATAAATATGAGTCTTGATAAAGAACAATTATTACATCTGTCACCGAATAAACGCGCCTGGTTGCGCTTTAAAAATAATCGGCGTGGGTATTACTCACTATGGATTTTCTCTATCTTATTGTTCATCAGTCTGTTTGCTGAAATTATCAGTAATGATAAACCCCTGATAGTACGCTATGAGCAACAATTTTTTTTCCCGCTCTGGAATGATTATCCTGAAACGGCGTTTGGTGGTGACTTCGTTAGTAGAACCGATTATAACGATCCTTATATACGAGAAAAAATTACTCAAAATGGTAACTGGGCTATTTTCCCCTTAAATAGTTATAGCTATAGTACCATTAACTATTTTTCCAAGTTGCCCAATCCCGCTCGTCCTTCTGAAGAAAATATATTGGGGACCGACGATCGGGGTCGAGATGTATTGGCACGATTAATCTATGGTTTTCGCCTATCGGTACTGTTTGCCCTGGTTTTAACGGCCATTGGTGTCGTGATTGGTATTATTGTCGGCAGCATTCAGGGTTATTTTGTTGGTAAAGTGGATTTGGTGACTCAACGTCTGATTGAAATCTGGAGCTCCATGCCCGAGCTGTATTTATTAATTATCTTTGCCTCCATTTTTAAACCAAGCATTGGACTGCTCATCATCTTATTATCATTATTCGGCTGGATGGGCTTGTCTGATTATGTTCGGGCGGAATTTTTGCGTGGCCGGAATCTTGATTATGTACAGGCGGCGCGCTCCATGGGGGTTACCAATATTAATATTATGTTTAGA